>JAABUM010000293.1_pt1 | contig 96429 bp, 85 predicted proteins | sample 5559161 | NCBI WGS metagenome assembly JAABUM01 (sample SAMN10711868, study PRJNA513369) | rock metagenome | isolation source: Antarctica rocks | place: Antarctica: Victoria Land, Siegfried Peak nord
GGAGATTTTCCAGATCGTGGATTTGTTCTCCAAGCGTTTGTCCGACGAACTGGTGCGCCGCGAAATCAAGCTCGACTTCCTGCCGCGCGCCAAAGAACTGCTCGCCCGCGAAGGCTACGACCGCCAATTCGGAGCGCGCCCCTTGCGCCGCGCGGTTCAGCGTTTCGTCGAAGACCCGCTCGCCGAGCGGATTTTGATGGGCGACTTCAAAGCGCAGGACACGATTTTCGTGGACGCCCTCGACGGTGAAATGGTCTTCACGACCGTCATCCCCGAAGACGGTGGCGAAATCGAACCCGCAGCCGCAGCCGTCGCCGCCGACAACGAAGGCAACAACCCACCGTCAGGAGATGATGAGGACAAGTTGAATAAGCTGATGTAAGTCGGTTTGTGGGATAAAGAACAGCCCGCCGAACATTCGTTCGGCGGGCTGTTTCTGTTTTAGGAGTCCGTCTTTGCCAACATTGTAATGATGCTTTGCAACTCTATTACTTCGATGTGTGATGGACACTGAGGCCAGTTGTGGCGCCAACACACAATGATGTCGCAACCTTCTGGTGGGTGTCCATGTTCACGGAAATTTCTACTCTCGAACTCGAATTCGATTCTAACACGTTGCCATCTGTTGACCCCAACTTGCCTCTTGGCTTCACAGTCAGGGAAACCTGCTTGAACCACTTCGACAGAATAGCCAAGTTCTCTTGCCACCATACCGAAGAGAAAAACAACTCCGTTCTCATTTACAGGCTCGTGCCGCAGGCCACGAAAATCAATGGGATTTCCGTAGATTTGGCGATCTTCCAGTTTCGCATTATGTGTCGGTGAAATCGATGAAGTAGCAGTTCGTGGGACTAAATGACTTGGGTTTACATTCCTCACAAACTTTGGTTTCCCGATAGGAAGAAGTGCTATCACATCCGCCCATTCAGGCTTATCTTCGGCAAACTTTTTGAACATTTCAGGCACTGCGGCCCAAGGGCCGATGCGCTTTATAAAAACTGAAAGGCTGTGTTTACCCTCTCTCGCGTAATGAGAAGCTGATGGAATTTGCCTCTTCTCCCTAACAATGTTCCCCCAATCTTCAAATAGTTCTTCATCTAAAATTCTTAACTTGCTACTTGAGGCCGGAGATAACCCAACCATTCGCACTGCTTCAGACCAACTTTCAAAATGCGAGAGAACATGATAAGCAGACATACCAGAGTCCGCGAGGAAGTCTGCTCTTGATGGAGAACGGCCAAGTTTCTGAGCGCATATTTTTATGGCGTCCAGCACATCATCTTTCGTCGGGGAAGTCGGCATGGTTCGCAGTGTAAAGGGCGAATCCAGAAGAGAAGGCGGCAAACAGAGGTCGTTTTCGGGCAGGGTTTGTTCCTGCGTCGATAGTCGTTCTCCATGCGCGCCGGGTGTTTCGTGGGCGCGGCGGCGCAAACCGAGGCGATAGAAGTGGTTCGGCGTTTCCTCGGCTCGTTCGACGTTCGATTCGATGCGGTTCGATTTGCGGGCGATGAAGTGCTGCTCCCTTCACCAACGCTCAATCCATCCACTTCGCCGAAATGGGCGTCGCGCGAGACCAGAATCAAACCATGTTGCAAAGCAAGCGCGGCAATCCAAATGTCGTTTTCGGGAATCGGTTTGCCTGCGCGTCGCAAGTCGTTTTTGATGCGCGCGTAGTGCTTCGCGGTTTCGGTGTCGCAGTTCAACACGCCGTTGGTTTCTGCAAAATCTTCGGCGCGGTGCAGATTCGCTTTGACGCGACCGAAATGCGGGCGCCGTGAAGCAACTCGCCAACGACGATCACGGGAATGAGAATCTCGGCGGCGGCGGCGAAGTTTTGCGACACGTTCTCGTCTTCCGCGAAAAGCGCGATGACGATGTTGGTGTCAAGCAGAAACTCACCATTCATCGGCGTCAACCTGCTCGCAACCTTCTTCGATGGCTTTTTCCATCAGAATCAAGTCATCTGGTTCGATTGTTCCGGCGAAGCGGAGCAACTCCCTTCCGGGAACGCCGCGAACACGCGAAACAGACGGCGTTTGCGTCGGAGCGGTGGGCGCGTATTTTTGTTGCAAATAATCAACGAACTCTTCTGCGTGTTGCCGCGCTTCTGGTGGGAGGGCGAACACTTTGTCGGTGAACTGCTGGGCGGTCATATCCTTTAGTTTGGAAGCAAACGAGATGAACTTCAATTCGATGAATCGAGACGTTGAACCGACGCGCGAACAAAACCATGTGGCAACTTCGAGCGAGAACGAAGCGCGCGACTTTTTCCGTCAGGCGGCGAGCGCCTACAACGCGGATGATTTCGCTCTCGCGTTAGCTGCGGTGGCCGATGGGCCAGTTGAAGAAGGCGATGAAATCAAAATTTGAAGTCATTGGCCTCATCAATGTTGACGGCCCTGAATGTTGATGGCCCTGGCTTTGTCGAGGATTATTGAAGACGAGGAGGGCGATTTTGAGCCGGAGCCGCGCGAGAATCGAACGCGCCGCCCGTCGCATCCCGGCGTGATTTTGCGCGACTTGTATTTGCCGCGAACCGGAGTGACGCTAACGGAACTGGCCGCGCGCATCGGCGTTTCGCGGCGCACGGTGAGTCAAATCGCCAACGGAAGTCGCCCGGTTTCGGTGGATGTGGCGCATCGTTTGGCCCGCGCGCTGGAAACGTCCGCCACGTTTTGGCTTAATCTTCAGCGCGAGGTGGACGTGTGGGACGCGATGCACACGAACCAAGCTGAATACGAACAGATTCCTCTTTTGCGTCGCGCGGCCTGATTAGACAGAATGCGCAGAAAGGAAGCACTTGATTTTGATCAAGATGGGCTTCAATTTGATGAAGCGAAACGTTGAACCGGACGAAAGAGAGCGTCTTCGAAGCGCGGCGTTTGGAAGGGTGTCAACTGACGAGCCGGTTGAACTGTGAGGCGGAATCTGGCACGGCGTGACGCGGCAAGTCAATGGTGAACAGGGCGCCGGAACCGTCAGGTTTGTTGCTCACGCGCAGGGTTCCAGCGTTGGCTTCGACGCCGCGTTTGGCGATGGATAACCCCAAACCCAAACCGCTGCGGTCTTCGCCCGCTTGCGTCCACGGCAAGAACATTTGCTCCGCTTGTTCGGGCGATAAGCCGGGGCCACAATCTTCGATTTCCAACAGAATGCGTTGGTCGGTGGCGCGCACGTTCAAGGTGACCTGCGTGCCGGGCCGCGTGAATTTGAAAGCGTTTTGCAACAGGTTGCCGAGCGCCGAAAACAGCAAGTCGCGGTCGGCATCGACGGCTAATCGCGGGTCAACGAAGGATGTGTGCAGCGTGCATCCGCGCATTTTCGCGTCGAGCGCGGCGGTGACTTGCATTTCCGACACGAAGACGGCGAGGGAAACAGTTGACGTTGCGGGGCGGGTTCGGCGTTCATGCGCACTTCGGCGAGGGAGCGGTCGATGAGGTTGCGGATGCCAATCAAACTGCGGTCGAGCACGGCGCCGGTCGCGCCGGTCAGCCCGACGTCGCCCATTTTGATGATCGCGACCGCGACAGTTGCGGTCGTGAGGTAGTTGCGGAGTTCGTGAGCCAAAAAGCCCAAACGCTGGTTCTCCTCTTGCGCTTTTTGCTCGGCCAACTGGAAATCGCGGTGGCAATTGAAGCCCGTGACGGCATCAGCAATGGCGTTATCGAGGCAGCGATTGAAGGTTCGATACTCGTCCACGGGAATCGTCACTTCGGCTGCGAGCGCCATTTCCATAATGGCCTGGCACAAATCGCCGTAATCGTGAACGACCTGCTCGATGGTGAAGCCATGCGTCAGCAGTTCCAAGCCATGCTGCGCCGCCGCCGCGCCGACTTCGGATGACGAGGCAACCGATGAGCCACCCGATGGGCCGGACACGCGGCGGCTGTCGAGTGGCTCGCTCGTCTGCTCTATTTTGAGCGTTTTGATGAGTTGATCGAGGAACATCGTGATTCCATGTTCCAACTCGGCATCGTTCGATTCGAGCGCGGGCCGCCGACTGACCTTCGTGCGACACAGCGCAATTAACTCGGTGCGATTGGCGGACAAAAATTCGTGGAGCATGAAGGTTGTTGGTGGTAGGATGACGCGCCAAGGAGGACGATTTGTGTAGGGATTACGCCTGTTTGTTGTGTTGCAAAAGTGTAATCGTTCTCCTTGGTATCCGCCGCGTGGGGAGGAAGGTTCGGCGTTTCCTCAACTCGCCTGACTCCCGCTTCGACGCAGCCCCCTTTGCGGGTGCCGAATTGCCACTCGCTAAAGATGAGACGAGGAACGAACACCGCGTTGGCAGTAGCGAGTTTTGGCGGCGCGTTCGCGTTTTTGGCGAAGAGCGCGATGACGGTGGGGATGTCGAGCAATCGGGTGAACTTCAAGCATTGTGTCGTATTTTTCATCGCTTGTCTGGAGCGGAGCAATCGAGCAGCAAGGTGAACTTCAATTGTCCCACAAGTTGCCGGACAATTGCACGAGGAATTCCGACCATGAAAACCTTCCCGCGTGCTCTCCTCGGTTCACGAGTGTTTTCCCTCGAATTTGCAGGGCTTGAAGTGAATTCCCAATGAATCAACACGACCCAAACGAAGTGACCACCAACGCCAGTGGATCGGGCATCAATCATGCTGAGGCGTTTAACGACTTCCAAACAGAGGAAAATATCGGGTCTGGAAGCGGAGACACCATCATGGATAACGGAGATACAACAATGACCAACGGAACTGACATCAGCTCGCGCGAAGCGGCAACAGCGGCGGGCACACAAAGCGGAATGGCGACCGCGACGGCTTCTGCCGCGCGCGAAGCGGCTGCCACATCAGCCGGAACGCAAGCGGGCATGGCCGCCGCCGCAACCTCTGCCGCTCGTGAAGCCGCAGCAATGGCTGCCGGAATGCAAGCCGGTGCCGCCGCCGCAGAAGCCGCTGCCGCTCGTGAAGCCGCCGCTGCCGCTGCCGCAGCTTTGGCGAGCACAGCGACCGGCACAACCGCCGGTGCCGCTGCTGCTGCTGCTGCCTCCGCCGCGTCGCAAGCCGCCGCCGCCGCCGGAATGCTGCTCGGCGTTTTGATCGGCATTTTGGTTGGAATGTCGGTGCATTCGCGCCACGAGCGCTAAAGCTCGGCTTGTTGAGCGCGATTAGTCGCGCCTAATGAAAGCACAACCCCCGGATCGAACATCCGGGGGTTGTGCTTTTTCGCGTTTGAACAATTTTCGCCCGCCGCTTTGTTTGATGAAGCAAGCCGCCCCTGCTCCACATCTTGCGACTTCGTTTCAACTTGACAGAGAATCGGCGGGCCGATTGTTGTCCAAAGTTCAACCAAACGCGGGCGCGTAATCGCGGGCGAACTGCTCGAACGTGCGCGGCGCTTTTCCGGTTGCGTCGCACACGCCGCTTCGGATTGGCGCGTTGTCGCCGCGTTTCCACGAGACGTATTCTTCGAGCACGCCATCGGCGGCCCAGACGGGCAAACCCATTTTCAAAAGCGCGATTCTCACTATCCACGCGGGCAAATTGACGAAACGGATGCGATGGCCGAGCGAACCCGACAACTGCGCCGCCATTTGCGCGCGGGTGAGCGATTGTGAACCGGTGATGTCGTAGATTTTGTTTTCGTGGCCGGGCTGCGTGAGCGATGCGAACGCGACCTGGGCGATGTCGCGCACGTCCACAATCGAGATCGGGCCGCGTCTCGCCGGGGCGAAAAAGGCGCGCATTCCTTTGATCATCGGCGCGAATTGCACGAGCGCTTGCATGAACAGGTTGGGGCGCAAAAAGGTGTAGCTCAGGCCCGACGCGCGCATCGCGTCTTCGACTTGCCCGTGATAGCGCAGAAAACGCTGCGACGACAGGGAATCGGCGCCGAATTGCGATAGCTTGACGATGTGCTTCGCGCCGCTTTTCTTGGCCGCTTCGACAAAGGCAATTTGTTGCTCGGCGGCGTTCTCGGATGAGGGCGAAAGCAAAAACGCGCGCTCGATTCCGATGAGTGCAGCAACGAGAGTTTCGGGACGATTGAAGTCGCCTTGGACGACTTCCACGCCGGGCAGGACGATCTCTCTGGCGCGGCTCGCATCGCGCACCATCGCGCGAACGGGAAGGCCGCGCGCTACGAACAGCTTCACGAGTTCGGCTCCGTTGAGGCCGTTGGCGCCGGTGATGAGAACCGTTGGGTTTGATTGTGTCAGTTGCGAGTTAAATGTATTGTTTGCCATTGCGAAAACCCTTGGAAACGAACTGTTTTCGTTCTCGATGGAATTATGGGAAGCGTGATAAACCAATGTAAGGAGGCACTTTCATGTTACTTAGCCACACCAAAATCCCCGGATTATCGGAAGAAGAGTGCGCCGCCGCGCGCGAAGCCTTTGATCGCGTCGGCGACCGCTGGAGCCTGTATATCGTCGGCCAACTGATGGAAGGGCCGGTGCGCTTCAACGAGTTGCGGCGCAACGTCGAGGGCATATCGCAGCGGATGTTGACGCTCACGCTGCGCAGTTTGGAGCGCGACGGCTTGATCTCTCGCACGGTGTTTCCAACCAACCCACCGCAAGTCGAATACGCCCTCTCCGATGTGGGCCATTCGCTGTTAGAACCGATTCGGGCGCTCGTCAAATGGGCCACGACGCACCAGGGCGCGGTTGATGAGGCACGCGAAAAGTTCGACCGGCAACGTCAAAGGGCGACGAAATAGGTGGAGAGTTCACCCGCGAACTCTTCGATTCCCGATGCGATAGTTGTCACGGATGGCTCAAGCTAAGCTGTTATGGACGGTGACAACGAACTGAGGGATTGTCGGCTTCGGTAAACAAACATTTCAGTGATGATGCGATGGTTTTTTTCGTTTCAACACTTGTCATCCATTGGTTTCTAAAAGTTTCATGGCACCTCTTATTTCTATCATCATCGCGGCCTACAACGCGGAAGGGTATTTAGCGCAAACTTTGCAAAGCGTTCTCGATCAGAGTTTTACAAGATTTGAATGTCTGGTAATGAACGATGGGTCAAAGGATGGCACCTATGAGGTTGCCCGCTCTTTTGCAGCGCGTGACCGTCGCATTCGTGTTCTACAACAACCAAATACGGGTGTATCCACCGCCCGCAACAACGCGTTAGCCCAAAGCGATGCATCCGCTCCTTTTGTTGTGTTTCTGGATAGCGATGATGTGTGGTTAGATGATGCTTTGCAAGTGTTATTCGATGCTTTAGAAGCCGATCCCAATGCAGTTGGCGCGCACGCATTAGCTGAACTGATCGACAGCCAAGGCGAGCCGATTCAACCGGGCGAATTCTCGTCGTTTGGACGGAACAGGACAACGTTGCGCGGGCGCCGTTTCGTGCCGTTGGCTGAGGACAAACCGACGACTTTTGAAGTGGTCATCACGCAAGGGCTGATTTTCCCACCGGGATTAGCTCTGCTGCGCAAAGGTGCAGTTGAACGTGCGGGCGGGTTTGACCCAACTTTAACTTCGCAGGAAGATTGGGATTTGTGGATTCGCCTGACGCGCTCCGGCGACTTCGTTTTCGTTCCGCGCGTGGTCATCTGGTATCGCCGCCACGAAGCGAGCGCCACGCAAAACCACAGTGAAAGCTTTCGGCAAGCAGCGATCGTGCGTCACCGGATTTTCTATTCCCCCGAAAACACCCCGGCCCAAGCCAACGCCGCGCGGCGCTCTTACCGGGCTTTGCAAGCGTGGAGAATCGCGGAGAAAAAAGGAGCCATCATCTACCACTTGCGCCGCCGCCAGCTTGTCCCCGCCCTTCTCGCGTGCGGACGAATCGCGGGCAACTTCGCACGCTTTGTGCGCGGTTTCCCCACGCTCCACGGTTAGTTACGACGATATAAAACCGATAACCTAAACAAAGCCACACCGCGACTTGATCGAGTTGCGAGTCCGCAAAAAATAATTACAGGTCTTTCAATCTTCTGGCTGGCACTCCTGCATAAAGTCCATTGGGTTCGCAATCTTTAACAACAACTGCGCCAGCGGCGATGATGCAACCTTGTCCAATCGTCACTCCTTGCAAGATAACAGCGCGGGTGCCGATCCAGCAACCATCTTCTACTATTATAGGATTGGCATACAGTTTCCCAGAACGCTTAGTCGCTCCCCCGACCTCATGTGATGGTGAACTGAACATGACTTGCATTCCTACATCACAGTTGCGACCTACCACAATGGGAGCATCCGCTTGAAAAAAGCATCCCGTGTTGATAAAACTGTTTCCTCCTATTGAGACAGCGAAGCCGTCGAAGCGACAATTGCACGTAATCGCGGTGCATTGGGGAGATTCTATGGAAACACCGCCGAGCTTGAGAACGCGAGACCGCATTTTAGGAAGAAGAAGATACGAAGCGCCAATCCCATTGACAAGCACGTTTTTCATCAACTTTTCAAGTGATTTTTCCATAAAGAGACCCATTTCGCAAGTTCAACAGAATGTAATCACAAAGCAGAAATTGCTGTCAAGGTGCAGTGGCACAATACCCGTGTGCATCGAAGAATACTGGTGTGAAACACTTTCCCGATCATCCCGGTCAACCTGCTCAATGTCTTCTTCAAAGCAGTTTGTCCATGCGCACACAACGTAGAACAACGTGACTGCCGGGAATTGGATGCGTTGCCTCGCTTATTGCTTCATAACCCGCGCACTCGTGAAAAATACGGCGTTCAGGGAGGGAAAGCACCTCCAGGCGCGTCAAGCCGTGCTCTCGCGCGTGAGTTTCGAGGGTGTGGAGCACAGGATTTCAACTTTTTGCCGGTCTCTCATCAAACTATCGAGGTCAAGCGGACAAACCCCTCAGAACGAAATCCGCTTTGGAAATAGGTGTTGCGCCGCACGCCTTTGTCGATTTGGGTTCGCCTTTGATAAAATTGCACAAGGTTTCCCATGAATTCAAAACCACTCGATGACGAGGTGCAAAACTTCGCGCAGAACATCGTGGACACGGTGCGCGAACCGTTGCTCATGCTCGATTCCACGCTTCGCGTGCGTTCGGCCAACCGCGCGTTTTACCAGGCGTTTCGGGTGTCGGCGGAAGACACGGAAAACCATCTCATCTACGAACTGGGCAACGGGCAGTGGGACATTCCGGCGCTACGCACTCTCCTCGAAGATATCATCCCGCAAAGTTCGGTGTTCAACGATTTTGAACTGGAACACGATTTCCCATCCATCGGGCGCAAAATCATGTTGCTCAACGCGCGCAAACTGCGCCCCGGCGACCATAGCGAATTTTTGGTTTTGGCCATTGAAGATGTCACCGAACGGCGCCGAGCCGAACGTTTGCTCGCCGAAATCGAAACCTACGCGCAAAACATCGTCGATACCGTGCGCGAGCCGCTCTTGATGCTCGATTCCACGCTTCGAGTCAAAAGCGCCAACCGCGCGTTTTATCAGACCTTTGGCGTTTCACCGGACGAAACAGAAAACCATCTCATCTACGAACTGGGCGATGGGCAGTGGGACATTCCGGCGCTGCGCACCCTCCTCGAAGACATCATTCCTCAAAGTTCCGTATTCGATGATTACGAACTCGAATACGATTTCCCGAACATCGGGCGCCGCGTGATGCTCCTCAACGCGCGTCAATTGCGTGCGGGCATCGACACCGAACTGCTCGTTCTGGCGATGGAAGATGTCACCGAACGGCGCCGAGCCGAACGTTTGCTCGCCGAAATCGAGAACTACGCGCAAAACATCGTGGACACGGTGCGCGAGCCGCTGCTGATGCTCGATCCGACGCTTCGGGTTCGTTCGGGCAATCGCGCGTTTTACCAGACTTTTGGCGTTTCGGCAGAGGAAACCGAAGGCCGCTTGATCTACGAGTTGGGCAATGGGCAGTGGGACATTCCGGCGCTGCGAACGCTTTTGGAAGACATCATCCCGACGAGTTCGGTGTTCGACGCTTACGAGTTGGAACACGATTTTCCGGTCATCGGGCGGCGCGTGATGCTCCTCAACGCGCGCCAACTCAAGGCGGGCAACCACACCGAACTGCTGGTGCTGGCGATGGAAGATGTCACCGAACGGCAACGGGTTCACGACCTCGAAATCCGCTTCACGCAAGCGTTGCAGGAAAGTTTTCGGCGGTTGCAAGACCTCGAAAAGTTGCGCGACGACCTGACGAACATGATCATCCACGACCTGCGCACGCCGCTCACTTCGGTCATCGCGGGAATGCAAATGCTTGAAATGACGGGCGACTTGGACGAGGGCCAGCAAGAGATAGTCGGCATCGCCATCGGCGGCGGCGAAACCCTCCTAGGCATGATCAACGACTTGCTCGATGTCGAACAAATGGAATCCGGCTCGATGCAACTGAGCCTGTCTGAACTGGACGCCGCCCCTTTAATTGCGGGTGCCGCAAGTCAAGTCGCGTCGTTGTCAGGCTATAAAAATCTGGCGATAGAACCGCATATCGCGCCGGATTTACCCCGTTTTCGCGGCGACCAAAGCAAGCTGAGCCGCGTTTTGGTCAACCTGCTCGGCAACGCCATCAAGTTCACCCCGACGGGCGGCACAATCAAAATCGCAGCGCGCTTGGGCGATGACGGGCGCGGGCTGCTTTTTTCCGTGAGCGACACTGGCGAAGGCATTCCTTCGGATGCTTTTGAGCGTATTTTCGAAAAGTTCGGCCAGGTCGAATCGCGCAAAGGCGGGCGCCTGATGAGCACCGGGTTGGGACTGACTTTTTGCAAGTTGGCCGTCGAAGCGCACGGCGGAACGATCCGCGTCGAAAGCGCGCCCGGACACGGCAGCACGTTTTTCTTTTTGATTCCGCTGGGCTGATGCTCCCAACGCAAACGCCCGCCGAACACGTGTTCGGCGGGCGTTTGCTTGTCGCGCAAGCTGAAGTGAGACGGGTTTTACAACCGGCCTCTTTTCAGCCCGCTTTTGCCCGTGCGTTTGACGAGGGCGCCGGGGGCGGGTGTGGGAAGGGGATCTGGCATGGGAACGGCGGTGGGAGAAGCCGAGGTTTTGGTCGTGGTAAACGTGCCGTTGCGAGTGCCATCGCTGTTGCTGGCAACCGCGGGGCCAGAAGCACCGGTGGCATTAGCTACGCCTGACACAGTAACCGTTGTCTCCAAAGGCGGCTGCGATGAGTCATCGCTGAAACTTCCAGAAAGAGCGATCTGTCCGCTCGCCAAGTTGACTGTTCCCGATGTCGTGATGGATATATCGTCGTCTCGGCCAGTCGTCTCTTCGTTGAACACGCCCGTCGCTGTGCCACTGCTTTGAACTCGTAGGATGAAGGTGCCCCCCGTGGCCATTTTTTCACCCGAAGCGGGAAAAGCATAAGTGCCCCGGTAGGTGCCAACGGCCTGCGTCGCCGGGGTGGGAGTTGGTGTGGGCGCTTTAGTCGGGGTAGGCGTGGCTTTGGGCGTGGACGGGCCGCTTCCGCCACCGCCGCAACCGGCCACAAGGCTGATGGGCAGCAAAAGTCCCATCACGGTCGCACCGCGTGCCAGAGTGTTTAAGGTGATCGTTTTCATGGAAAGATGTCTCATCCGGCGCTTTTTAATCGCCAGAATTGTTTTGCGAGCGTCGCCGATTGGCTCAAACGACTGCGGCCCGTTTAGAACCATTTCCACGCCGAAGGTAGCGCATCATGCACCAAGTCGCGGACACCCACTGCCACACGAAGGTCAATGGCACGAAGATCAACCGAGCAAACCGCCGCGTGGTGGCCGGGGCGTGGGCGCAGGTTCAGTGCGGATGCGTTGTTGGGCGCGCGCTTGTTTTTCGCCGATGTCTTGCACAAAGGCGCTCGTTTCGGCGGCATAAACGGCGATCATGCCCAGAGAAAACGCGGCGATGCGCCAGCGAGTCGCTTTGTCGAGGGCAATGGCAACAAAAGCGGCTCCGATCAAAAAAATCGGCGAAACATACCAGATGCCGCCCAGAATCGTGAGCCAGGCGACGCCAACACCCGCGACCAAACAGGCGAGCAAAAGCAAAAATTTCATGGGTGTTGCTCCAGCAGACGTTCCACTAACCGGTCGGCATCATCGGCTTGCAAACCAGAGTAAAAAGCACGCGAAAGCGGGTGCGCTGTTTTTTCGAGTTCAAGCATTGGACGAAGCGGCAACACCCAGAGCGGTTCTTTGTGCCCAAAGAGAACCTGGAGCGTGAGCGCGGGATTCTCTCATCAAGACCAAGCGAAAGTCTCTCGCTCACGCAGGTGCGGGCTTTAGCCGGTTTTCCCCTGATGTTCAACGGGCTATTCGAACAGGTGCAGCTTTCACTCGATGACGTGCGACAGAACCGTTTGGAAACGCAGCCCCGGCCACTTCAAGTCAGCGTGAAAGCTTTATTTTTTGCTCAAGCGCGCCATATAGAAGCCGTCAAAACCGCTTTGTGCAGGCGAAATTATGCGCGACTCCTCAAGTTCAAATGCCGGGTTTTCGTCCACAAAGCGTTCGATTTGCCGCGCGTTTTCCGAAGAGAAAATCGAGCAGGTCGCATAAACCATCTTGCCGCCGGGCCGAAGCAAGGGCGAATAATCTCGCAAAATCGCGCGCTGTGTGTCTTGCAGTCGTGCCAGAAATTCGGGCGATAAACGCCACTTGAGGTCGGGTTGGCGACGAAGCGTTCCCGAACCCGAACACGGCATATCGAAGAGCAAGCGGTCGGCAAAAGCGCGCGAATCGCGCAGCAGTTGCTTGTCGGCGCGCCGTGCGACGACGTGCGCTCCGGCGCGACGGGCACGCCGTTCGAGTTCGTCCAGCTTCGCTTGCGATGTGTCGAGCGCGAGCAACCGCCCCTCGTTTTGCATCAAGGCCGCGAGATGCAGCGTTTTGCCGCCCGCTCCGGCGCAAGCGTCCACCACGTTTTGTCCCGGCTCGATTTCCAGAAACGGCGCCACGAGTTGCGAGGCGGCGTCCTGCGTTTCAAACGCGCCGTATTTCCACGATGCGAGCGAATTCAAACGCGGTCGACTCGCCAAACGCAGCGCGTCGGGAACGCCCTCGATTGGCTCGGATTCGATGTTTTGCTCTTGCAGCTCGCGCCGCAGTTCGTCGCGCGATGTCACGAGCGTGTTGGCGCGCAACACAACCGGCGCTTCTTCGTTGAGGGCGCGCAACTCGGCGTCCCAACTTTCGCCGAGTTGCGCCTGTCCCAATTCGTCGAGCCAATCGGGAATCGACTGGCGAATCGCGCGCGGCAAGTCGGCTTCCAAACGCGCTTTGATTTGCGCCGCATCAAGGGGTTCAAACTCGGGCCAAGCCGGAAGTTCGCCGTTTTCCCGAATCAAATAGGCGCCCAGCAGCGACCAAGAATCGGATTTTTGCACTCCGAATTCGAGCAGGCGGCGCCAGCGCACGATTTCGTAAACGGCGCGGCTGAACTGCGTCCGGTCGCGTCGCCCCCACTTGAGGTGTTCGGCGATTGTTCGTTCAAGGGCGCGCGAAGCGACTTCGCCTTTTTCAAAAATTGAGTCGAGGGCGGAAACGGTGGCTTCAGCGAGATTGCGATGCTTCATGGGAGGAAGTGTGGCGCCGCGAGGTCAACTCCACTCTTCAACGAATCCGGAAACAACCGAAAATCATTGGCTCATCTTTTGAAAGAAAAGGATGCTCTTTTAGAGCATCCCTTGGAGTTGTTACTTCCTGCCTGCTCGTCACCCAAAGTGCCTTTGAAGCACCGAGACGTGTCTCCCTCAGTTTCTTGAACAAATTCCCAGAAAGTCTTTTCCTTTTCTGACTTGTTGGCTTTAGCCACTTCTTTTACAATGGTGTTATGCAGCTTTTGTTTGTGTTTCAGACAAAGTTGTAAATACCTGTTTGAAAAGGAACGTGAACTTCTCATTCGCTATGCACCACCGAAGATGTTCATCTCGTCGGGCCTGCGGCCTCCTTCTTCTGACGTTGCCTCTGAGCGGCTTCGCCTTTCCACTTCCTGCGGCGCACGCTCAAAAGGCACCTGCACCGTTTACTCAAACTCCTGTAGCCAAGAAAGCTCATCAGCCGTTGCCACCTGATCAACAAGCGCTGGTTGACAAGCTTTTTGCGGTAAGTCAGCAAGAGGATTTATGCAAGACCGCCGTCAACGTAATGGTTGAGAACGCTTCGATGGATGATGTCATCGCGGCTCTTAGCAAGACGATGCCCGAGCGCAAATTGTCCATCCAAGTGCGCGGCGCAACTCCAATGCACGACAGCTTCGATGTGAAGGATGTGCGCGTAGGCGATGTGTTGCAACACGTCGCGTCCAAGGCAGGATGCGACCTCTTCGTATTCTCGCGCGGCCTACTCCTCTGTCCAGCTTCGCAACTTACCGATGAAGAACGTGCTGACATGAAGATTGGCTACGGCGGGCGCTGGAAACGGAACGCAGCCAATGCTATAGTGAGAAGCAGCGGCAATGGGCGCACCGTCTCACGATCCATGGTCACAACGATAGGCGAAGACTCCGGTTGGTCTGCACAGAACGCAGCTCAACCGCTATTTGCTTATGCCATAGCCGCCGACGTTCATGGTGGCCCTTTCACGGGAGCCATTCCTGGCGTTATCAAGCTGAAGGCGGGCGACCTGAGCCTGGATTCCCAGAAGATATTGCAGCAGTTGATCAACTGGTCACAAGAAGAGAATCTCCAACTTCATCCTCAGGCTGTGGCACCACAAGTCCTGCCAAACCTCTCCGTCCATCTCAGTTTGGACAATCCGACAGGCATTCGCATCGAGGTTGGCCCCGATGCCTCTCAACCTGCCGCGTGGTCGGCTAGCTTCGGGTTCGCCCGCCCTTGACCACCTTGTTCAGAACAGATTTCCACGATGAAAAACATTATTTCTTCGATTGTTGCACTCGGTGCAACTTTGGCCCTCCTTTCGTTGGGCACCTCCGCACACGCACAGAACACCGTTTCCGGAAGCATCACTCAACAGACTTTTACGTTCTATCCACAGCAGGGAGCGACACCATCTCTCCTGGATGTGAAGGTGCCCTGCACGATTACCAACTCTTCGTTCACCCAAGACGCACCGGTCAACCTGCACAATACCATATCGTGGGGAGGCGTTTATGGGCCATCTCCAAGTTTAGACGACTCATTCACGGTTACGCGTAACTCCACCTTAGTGAACACGACGACCTTCGAACTCGCAGGTTGGTCGCCAAACACAACCTACACTTCCACCTCGACCTTGACCGCCAACAACTACCCCAGCTCGTCCACCTTATCGACTCGGAAAGACTCGGCGACCAGCTAGTGAACAGAGACGATGGATCTCATGACACAAAACAAGAGCCTCCTCCCAACCGGGAGGAGGCTCTTGTTTTGTATCACTTCTTGTGGTTTTGCCCCATTCCAAGCTCAAGCGAATGAATTCGCTTGAACTAACTTGCAGATGGCCACGGACACAAGAGGCTCAGACGCAGGGAAAAAATCGCATATTACGTGGTTTGCCCTGTCCCTACCAGGTTTCGACTTCTCCAATCGACCTTGGAAGACGCTGTAAAGGATTCCTAACGTCATCGGGAGAAGCGGTGCGTGGCGCACCACAGACACACGATTCACACCTCGGACAACTGGACGACGCGGCCTTCTTTGCTCGATTGAATGGCGCCAAACACCATCGCCAAACTTTTCAAGTTGTCTTGAGCGCTGCATTCCGGCTCGCGGTTTTCCCGAATGGCGGCGAAAAATTCGTCCACCATCGCGGTGCGCTGAGGCGGCACGGGCAGGTGCTCAACGCGCTGATTGACGACGGGATTATCGGTGCGATGCTGGTGCCAATAAAACGTGCCGTCTTTTTGCCAGTCGAGCGAACCCAAAGGCCCGGCGATGTGCCAATCGCCGTTGTAAGTTGTTTGGTGCCCGTTGTCGCACGCCAAAGCGACGTGAGTGGCCACCAGACCGCTTGGATATTTGAAAACAATGGCGTGCGCCGCATCGCCCGCGTGCCAGCCCCAGGGCTGGTTCCAGGTGATGGCCTGCACCGTTTCCGGGTCTTGATTCAACACGTAGCGCAGCAAATCGAAGTGGTGGATCATCATGTCGTTGATGAGCATGAACGGTTGCGTCACGTAATGGCTGCCGGGATTGTCCGCCCACGGCATATAAAAGCGAATGTCCGCTTGTCCAGGTTGGCCGATCAGCCCTTCATCGAGCACTTTGCGCGTCGTGCGCGGCTGGTCGCCAAAACGATAGTTCTGGGTGATCATGTGCTTCACGCCCGCCTTTTGGCCCGCCAGAACCACGTCTTTGGCAATTTGAAAGTTGTCGGACAACGGTTTTTCGCCTAAAACGTGCAAGCCCGCGTCAAAGGCTTTGAAGGCGACTTCGTGATGCACCGCAGGCGGCGTCACGTCGAGCACAAAGTCGGCCTGCACGTTTTTGATCGCTTCATCGAGCGAGGGAAAAATCGCCTCGCGCGGCACGCCGTGTTTTTCAACAGCGCGCGAGATCGAGGCTTCAAAAGGTTCGACAAAAGCGACGATTTCCACATCGTCGCGTCGGCGAATATCGCCGAGCCAGGAGAGTCCTTGGCCACCAAGTCCGGTAAGAATAGCTTTCATGTTGTATTTTTATTTGAAGGCACAAAAACCACAGAAGGGTTAGTAGAAACAGCGGACAACTCCTGTTACTGCGGTTCTTCTTTTTGTGGTTTCCATGCCTTTTTGTGGCTATGAATCGTTTGTTTACGCTTTCGAGAGGCACTCGCGCAAATAGTTGAGCGATTTGATCAAGTTCGCTTCTTTTTGTGTCTCATCGTCGCCACTGATGCCACATTCAAAGGCCATAAAGCCATCAAAGCCGTTTTCTTTGAGCACCTTGAACGACGCCACAAAATCAATGTCGCCCGTTCCCGGCTCCATGCGCGTGTTGTCGGCCAGGTGAATGTGCGAGGTGTAACCCTTGGCCGCGCGGAACGCTTCCGGCGAGTTCGTTTCCTCGACGTGCATATGGAAAAAGTCGCTGAGAAGTCCCACGCCATGTCCAATTCCACCAACGGCTTCGATGATGCGAACACCATCGGACTGTTTGCGCAGATAATGTTGTTCGTAGCGATTGAGCGGCTCTAACATGAACAACGTGTTCTTCGAGACAGCGTATTCGCCCAGTTCAAGCGCGGCGGCGATCATCAGTTCCTCTTCGAGTTCAAGCGCGGTTGCGCAGGGTGATAAATCGGGCACGAGCGGCCCGCCAAAAATCGGCGGGACGATCTGGCCGACGGCGCCGACTTGTCCGCAAAATTTGAGGATCGATTTCGAGCCGTCAATGGAGGCACGCCGTTTGGCTTTTTCGGGATGCAAAAAGTTGAACGACGAAGTGCCGTCCGGCTCGGAGTTGGCGCACACGCTGCAAATCTGGACTAAGCCGTTGATGTCGTCGGCTTGTTGGTAAAGTTCGGTGTGAGGCGTGCCAAAAGCGCCGAGTTCGATGCCTTCGACGCCGTGATCGGCGCACCATTTGGCACGGTCAGCGGTGGTCTGGCCGGGCACAAGGCCCAGTTGAAGCGCGATTTTCATGGTTTGCTGGAAGCATCTGCGAGAATAGCAAAAACAGAGTGGCGCGGCGCCCTTGAAAATCCCAAAAGCAACAGAGCAGGAAGATCATCAACTTCCACTCGACTTCAATTGGCTCGAATAAAAGTCATTGGTCGTCCCACTGTTTCATGTTCTGGCCCGCTTCCCCAGTTGAAGCGACTCATGTCCGATGTGACACAACGAAAGGGCCGCCTCTCGAAAGAAGCGGCCTTTGTTTCATTTCTTTTTCGCGGCGTTCGCTCCCGCACTTCCGTTTCCATTGAGTGGCGTGCGGTTTTCGATCACTTGTCCATCGCCGAGGGTGTAGGAATCACCGGCGATTTGCTTGATGAATTCCTCATCGTGTGAGGCGACGACGAGCGTGCCTTTGAACGCTTGCAGCGCCTCGATCAGCACTTCGCGCGAGTTGGCGTCCAGGTGGTTCGTCGGTTCATCGAGCAAAAGCAAGTTCGCCGGACGCAAGAGAAACTTCGCCAATGCGATGCGCGAACGTTCGCCGCCCGACACGACTTTGACCGGTTTGTAAACCGCTTCGCCGCGAAGCAACAAGCGTCCGAGCAAGTTGCGCGCGATGGGTTCGGGGCGCGACGCCAAGCCGTCGAGGGTTTCGTCCAACACCGATTTGTTGCCGTCGAGGGCTTCGGCCTGGTGCTGGGCGAAGTAGCCAATGACGAGGTTGCGGCCTTCTTCGCGCTCGCCCGCCGTTGGGTTTTCCGTTCCGGCCAGAATGCGAATCAGCGTCGATTTGCCGACACCGTTTGGCCCTTGAAGCGCGATGCGGTCGCCGCGCTTGAGCTTGAAATCGATCTCGTTCAAGACCGTTTTGTCGCCATAACGAACGGTGACTTTGCGCAGGCGCATCGGCTCTTGCGATGACTGAACGGCTTCGGGGAATTGCAGCGAGATTTTGCGCTCGTTGGCGCGCGGCGCCTCGATTTTTTCGATGCGGTCTATCGCTTTTTCGCGCGATTTGACGGCGCGGGCTTTGGTCGCTTTGGCGCCGAAACGGTCGATGAACACTTGTTGGCGCTCCAATTCTTTGACTTGGCGCTCATAAGCGTTGGACAGAGCCACGCGGTTGGCTTCTTTTTGTTCCTTGAAATCGGAGTAGTTGCCGGTGTAGGAATTGAGCTTGGTCTCGTCCACATCGACGATGCGCTCGCACGTCGAATCGAGAAAATCGCCTTCGTGCGAGATGATGAACACCGAACCCGGATAGGTCGCAATGTAGCTTTCGAGCCAGCGCACGGCTTTGGCATCAAGGTGGTTCGTCGGTTCGTCGAGCATCATCAAATCAGGCTGACGGAGCAGCAATTTGGCGAGCGCGATGCGCATTTGCCAGCCGCCCGAAAACGAATCGGTCATGCGGTCGAGCGCGTCTTGCGGGAAACCGAGGCCGTTGAGCACTTTGGCGATGCGCGCTTCCATCGTGCCCGTGCCTTGCAGTTCGAGGTTGATTTGAGCCTGCGCGAGTTGGCGAAGTGCCGAACGCGCTTCGTGATCGCGCGCGGTTTCGAGTTTTTCACTCAGCGCCATGATCTCGTTTTGGGCGTCGTCGGCTTCGGGAAAGGCCGATTGCATTTCCTCGCGCACGGTGATTCCCAAGCGGCACTGCGATTCCTGAGACAGCATTCCGATGGATTTGCCGGGGTCGAGGGTGATTGAGCCTTGATCGGGTTCTTCGGTTCCGGTGATCATTTTGAACACCGTGGACTTGCCCATTCCGTTGGGGCCAACCAAGCCGACGCGATCATCGGGGCCAATAAAAAGTTCGGCATCGTCAAAGAGAACCTGTGTGCCGTATTGTTTGAAAATATGCGAAAGCGATAACACGTGGAAACAGTGTAAAAGAGGCGTTGCGTTGGTCGCTTGTTTTACGTGGGGGTTGTTGGCCTCCATGTAGGGGCTAAGCTTGTCTTCGCCCTGTCATTGCTCCAACCATATTTCGATGAACGCGACGTTATTGGAGCCGTGACAGGGCGAAGACAAGCTTAGCCCCTACATTTACGCTTCCATCTTACGAACCCGCGGTTTCAATTCAATGGCTCATTTTGGTCGCGCCCATTGCGCCGATCGGTTTGGCATAGCTCTTCCAGTTCGGCTTTGAAATGAACGACGAGCACGTAATTGTCGCCCAGAGCGCATCGCACAAAAGTCGTCAGCGTCACGCACAAATCTCCGGAGGGAAGCGGAACGTAGGTTTCGGTGACGAAAGGGTTGAGGCGCGCTTCGCTGAGCAAGTAGAAATATTCTTTGAACGAGTGATCGGTTCCGCGTGCGGGCGGCGCGAACATGACTGATTTGCGTTGTGCCAAGGGCGCGGGCGAAAACAGCACGGTGTCGCACACCTGTTCGCCCCGGTCGTCCAAAATGCACGCCGATTCAATGCGTGGGAACTCGCTTGAGCGCTCGCGGAGCAACGGCTCGAACTCGCTCACTGGCGCGCGGCGCAAGGTGTCGAGAAGCGAGGTGAGGGTTTCGATGCGCGCGCCGTAGCGGCGCCGGTTGGACAGGATGCGCCCCAACGTTTGCTCTTTGAAGGCGCGCCCGCACTCGTTAACGCGCTCAAGCGAGGGCAACTCTTCGTCTTTCAAGGGCGCCGGACGCGCAAAGTAAAAGCCTTGCATCAAGTCGCCGCCCAGTTCGAGAACGGCCAGCGCTTGCGCCTGCGTTTCGATGCCCTCGGCGATGATCCAGCCGCCGATGCGTTCGCTGAGCACCACGAGGGATTTGAACACTTCGCGCTTGACGTAATCGGTATCGATGCCATCCAAAAGCGAACGGTCGGCCTTGAGAATATCAGGGCGGATTTGCGCGATGCGGTCGAGGTTGGAGTGTCCCACGCCGACGTCATCGAGCGCGATCAAAAAACCGGCACTCCTCAGGCGATGCACCAGTTGCAAAGCCTTTTCGGGCGCATCGAAGGCGACTTCAAGCAATTCGATGACGACGCGGTTCGGCTCCAATCCGGCCTCTCGCACGGTGCGTTCCAGTTCGCCCACGTGATCGCCCAACTGCGTGGTGATCGGGTGCATATTGACGAAGAGCATCAAGCCGTCTTGCGCCGTGCCCAACGGCGAAAACGAGGAAAGCGCGATATTGCGACAGAGCAAGTCGAGGTCAGAAGTCAGGTTCTGCGCGTGCGCCTGCTCGAACAACTCGCCAGGAGATACAAGCGAGCCGTCGCGCCTGCCGCGCGCAAGAGCTTCCAAACCGAGCACGTTTTGGCGGCGGATGGAAGTGATGGGCTGAAAGTGGGTTTCCACTTCGCCCCGCGCGATAAGCGCGCGCACATCAAGGGGCGCATCAGCGGAATTCATAAAGAGTAAAGAGTCTGGAAACGGAGGATGTGATTTCACAACACGGGAAATCCCTGACAATCGCAAGTGTTGGCGCTTAAACCCAGCCATCGGGAATAACCGAGGGATCAAGGTCTTTCACGCCGCGTTGCAACAGCGACGCAAGGTTCTGCGCCCCCGCCGAAGCGCCGGGCGATTTGTCGAGCTTCTTTAAATACGCATCAACCGAAGCCACCGCTTCGGCCCGACTAAGCTTCCCGAAGTCGGGCGTGGGCAAACCCAGTTCACGGTAGCCGCTCCCGATCTGCGCCGCGTAGGTTTTGGCAAATCGCGGCGCAACTGTCGCGTTGAAATAAAGCAGCCGGATCGTCTGCTGCTTTTTGTCCGTCCACACGGCGCGCTCTTCTTCGGGCAAGCCTTTGTTTTGGGTGAGCCGCACCAGCCACGAATAATACTGGCGAATCAGCCCGGTGTGCGGGTCGGTGATGCGAATCGGAATGCGATAGCCGCCATCAAAAGCAAACTCTTCGCCGCCCAGCGCAGGTGAGGCGAAATGTTCGTCCATCCACTGCACTTTGCCGCGCAACTGCACCAAATTGAGCGGCGGTTTTTGCGCGTGATACCCGGTTGAGGCGCTCCAAATCGCCAGATAGCGCCCCGCCGAGGCGCTTTTGGAAGGCACGTAATCTGAGCGCCGCCCGCGCGTGGCGAGTTCCCAACCGGCTTGATCAACTGTGGCGCCGTTGTCCACGCCTGGAGCTTGGGCGTCATAGGCCCAGATCGTTTTGGCGCGCGGAAAGATCAACAAATACTGATCCATTGTCACTTCGCCGCCCGAATAGCAACCCGTCACAAAGGCATCTTCGACTTGACACGACGCGTGCGGCAATGCCCGCGACAATTGAAGTAGCGGCCCCAGGCGAAGCGAACCGTTGTCATCGCCCCACACGCCGTCGCCGTTCGAGTGACCCGCCAAAACCATGCGCGAGGGAATGCGCGCGCCGTGTTCGCCGCGCGCCCAGACCTGCGCGAGTTGCCCCAGTTCATCGCGCGCTCCGGTTTCGCACAGCGCAATCGCGTGCCGAACGCCCGCCGCGTTTTTTTCGGGCAATCCGAGCGTTTTGACAAACGCCGCAATGCCATACGACGAGTCCAACTCCATCCACTTGCCGCCGACTTTGACGTGATCGGGCAACCCCGAATCGGTGATCACCGAAAGCGTGGCATGACGGCTCATCTGCCGCGTCGCTGTGCGCACCGAAGAAGGGTTCATTCCCAGAAAGAGCACCCGGTCGTTCCAAGGCCCATTCCACGCGGGCGCTTCGGGCGGCGCTTCTTCTTTGATGCTCGCGTCGTAAAAAACCGGCGAATACAAAATCGGCGTCGTCGGCACGTAACCCAACGCATTGCGCGCCCCGGTCGCCAGAGCTACCGGCACATTCCCAGCGCGCGGCAAGACGCTCCAACCGCCCGCGCCCAAAGTCGCCGCTCCCGCTATTCCTGCAACTGCGCCGAACGGCCCGCCCACTCCAGCATAAAGCAGCGAACCGCCCAATCCCGCCACAAATCCAATCGCGCCGCCCGCGAGCGTTTCGGCCAGCACAACGCGCGTTTTTCCCGCGCCGATGGCTTTGGAACTCAGCGCGTGGCACGCGCCCGCCGCCATGCCAAGCAACGTCGCGGCGATGGTGGCGTTACGCACCCACCGCGCGCCGACGCGCGAGCGCGGACGAAAGGTGTGAACGCGCAACTTCTGTTGCTTTAGAAACGAAGGAGAACGCATAAGTGGAGGTTTGACTCATCTCGCTGAGGGCATGGAGATGGCCTTTAATTCAACGGTTCGACTTGGTGGGCGTTGCGCTGTTTAGCTAAGGGAGTAACTCGCGCAGCAATTCTTCGACGCGCGAAAGTTGCCCGCTCTTTCGTCCAAAGTCGCGCCACAAATCGAGGGCTTGCATGAGTTCGTGTTGAGATGGCCGCAAAGCCTGAACACGGGGCGGATTCAAGGCTTCATGCGGTGGCATCCGCGACCAGTTGTAATTCACGCGGGCGCCGAAGCGTTGCTGGGCGAGCCGTAAGAGTTCCCACACCGGCGCAGATGGCCAAAAACTTCTCTTTTCAATTTGGAGCGGCGCTTGAGGAAATCGGGGACTATAAAGCAAAAACATCGGCCACGAAACGCGGTCGGGTTTCGTTTGACGCCGAACCAGACCAAGCCCAAAAGCGGCTTGCACCAATTGACACCATTCGTCTTGGTTTCCACGCTCCCACGATACGAGCGACCAAAACCGTTCTTCATCGCTCCACTGTGCCCACTGCATCGCCGCTTTCCACTCTTCTCGATGAGAGTCATAAAGGTGCAACAACTCGTTTTGGATGGCGACGTGTTCGCCATGAAACCACATCTTTCGTTCTTCTTGGGAAGGTTTGGCACAACGCCACACGCCCCGCTTCAATCCCGATGGCGCAACAACCACCGTCCCATTCCAGTAGACGTGCATCCAAAGAACGTTTTCCTGTTCAGCAATGAGGTTTGGAAGTTGAATGACACGCTGAAAGGAAGGCCAAAAGAACGAATCTCGGAGGAAATCGTGAATGGATTTGTCTGGCCACTGTGAGTCGACAAGCGCGTAACCAGGCAGTGTGATGGTGTAAACGAAATTCTCATCCTGCTCTTCTTCGCGGACGAAGACATGGATGCCAAAGCGTCGCCAAGTCAGCCGAAGCGTAGGCCGCCGTCTTTTGCGTCGCGTTTCAACCACGTTTTCAAACCGCCTGAACAATTCTTCTTTCGGTGGCATCTCTACTCGTCCTCGCCGCTCGATGAGCCGCCCGTGTCGCCCCGTCCTAACACTTTGCGGGCTTTTGGCCCGTCAGCCGGGCCTAAGATGCCCGCGCGTTCGAGTTGATCCACGATGCGCCCGGCGCGCGGATAGCCGATGCCGAACTTGCGCTGGATGTTGCTGGCGCTCATTTCCTGATGACGCAAGGCAAATTCTACGATGTCATCGAAGAGCGAATCGCGTTTTTCATCTGAGGAAAAACCGCCCGATTTCGCGTCGTCGGAATCATCCTCATCTTCGGCAAACAGGTCGAAGGTCGGCAAATCGTCGGGCACGGAATCTTCGTGCGCGTAGTTCGCTTTGACGACTTCGACGATACGATTGACTTCTTCTTCGCTTAAATAGGCGCCTTGGATGCGCGTCGATTTGCCGCCGTTGTTGGCGTCGAAGAGCATATCGCCGCTCCCGATCAAGCGTTCGGCGCCCACGGCATCGAGAATGGTGCGACTATCCACTTGCGAAGCGACGGCAAACGCCACGCGCGCCGGGATGTTGGCCTTGATGACGCCGGTGATGACGTTGACGCTTGGCCTCTGCGTAGCGACGATCAAGTGAATGCCCGTCGCGCGTGCCAGTTGCGCCAAACGGCAAATCAGCTTTTCAAACTCGGCGGCGGCAGTCATCATCAAGTCGGCCAACTCGTCGATGACGATGACGATGTAAGGCATCGGACGCTCGCCCGCCTGGAGTTTCGAGTTGTAACTGGCGATGTTGCGCACGCCGCGACTTGCGAACAATTTGTAGCGCCTGTCCATTTCTTCGATGGCGCGGCGAAGAGCGACGACGGCTTGCTTGGGTTCAACTACGACATCGTGCATCAAGTGCGGAATGCCGCGATACAGCGTGAGTTCGACGCGCTTGGGGTCGATGAGCGAAAAGCGCACTTCTTCCGGGCCGCTTCTCACCAGAATCGAGGCGATAATCGAGTTCAAGCACACCGATTTGCCGGAGTTCGTCGAACCCGCGATCAGCATATGCGGCATCTTTTGCAAGTCGCCCCACTTCGGCTGGCCCGCGATGTCTTTGCCCAAGACAAACGCCAACTTGCTCGGATGACTCAAAAAATCGTGTTGCTCCAACACATCTCTCATACGCACCAGATGAACGCGTTTGTTGGGCACTTCGATGCCGACGACGTTTTTGCCAGGAACCGGCGCTTCGATACGAACCGCGAGGGCACTAAGTGAACGCGCCAAATCTTTATCGAGGTTGGCGATGGCGGCGACGCGAACTCCCGGCGCAGGCTGCACTTCGTAGCGCGTGATGACCGGGCCGCGTTTGACATCCGTTACGCGCGCGTCGATTTTAAAGGCGGCGAGGGTTTCTTGAACGCCGATGACGCCGCGCTGAAGTTCTTCTTCGGCGCCTTCCAAGTCGGGTAAAACCGGCGGGTCGAGAGCGCGCACGCCGTCATCGAAATACTCCGGCATCAGCGGCCCATCGCCAAAACGACGGCGTGGCTTTTCGATGCGCGCGCGGCGAGGTTTGGCAACGTCGGCATCGTGTTGCGCCGATTCGAGCGCCTGAAGTTCGAGGGCTTCGTGCGGCAGCAACACTTCGTCTGGTCGTTGATTCAAATCGAGAACCGACACGGGCAGTTCGGCCTGGATGATCTCGATGCGCGGCGCTTCGGTTGGAGCGGGCGTTTTACGAGCACTGGCGGGTTTGTCTTTGCCTTTGGGTTCGTCCGCACCCTGAGCGGTTTGGCGCGAATTAGCGGGGGTATGGCCCTTACCGTCACTGATTTCGTCTGTATCGTTGGATATTTGGTCGTTATCACCGTTGGTTTGGCCCGTATCGTTCAAGGTTGGGTTCATACCCTGGACGGTTTGGCCCGCATCGTTCAAGGTTTGGCTTTGACCTTTGGCGGTTTCGCTTTTGTCGAGCGAATTTTTGGCGGGGTCGTTCGCGGTTTGAGCGTCGCTTTCGTTGGTTTGAGTGCCGAACCAGTCGCCCACTTCCAGAAACGGCGAATGGGCGGCGCGGCGCGCAGAACCGTTTGAACCGCGCGGCGTTTGCGGGCGCGGTTCAGGCGCGCGTTCTTGCGATGCCGATTCGCAGTGCCTGTCGTCTTGCGGTGCCTGACGTTCCGGTTTCGGCGACTTTGGCTTGGCCGCGCCCGACTTCCATTTGTGGCGCAAGTTCGCCCATTTTTCGCCGATTTGCCCACTCAGTTCGCTCAGTGTTCCCTCGCTCCACAACAACAGCGAGGCCAATCCAAGCGCGATCAAGGCGATGTAGGTGCCGACCTCGCCCAGCACGCGGCGTAGCGTCCACGACACCGCAGCGCCGATGATGCCACCGAAATGTTGCAAAGTTTGGACGCTCTCGAACTCATGTCCGCGTGGCACGCTCAAGTGACGCACCGCCGCGAACACGGCAAAACCCAACAGGGCGCCGCGCCAAAACGCGCCTGCGCGCGCGCGCGGGCCGCGAGCGATGAGCAGACAACCGCACAGCGCGACAGCGAGGGGAACCAGCGGCGCGCCCGAACCGAGCGCTTGGCGGAGCAGCCACACGCCCCAGCGTGGCAAAACGCCGTCGGTGTGCGGAGCCAGCGTGTTCCAACCCAAAATCGCGCCCAACGCGACGAGAAGCACGCCGCCGATTTGAAAATGAACCGCGCGCATCGGACGTGCCGCAGCCCAACGAGCGCGCGGCGGGTTGCGCATGCGCGGAGCCGGATCGGGGCGAGATGAGGAACGGTTTGAAAGAGAGTTGATAGCTGCGGCCCGCTCGCCTGAGCGGGAATCGTTGGTTAGGGGCCGATTGGCAGGCGGGCGCCCGCTGTTGGTTAAGGGCCGACTGGTGGCGGAACGGGTATTGGTTGTGGGCCGATTGGTCGTGGGCCGATTGGCGCGAGAAGATTCGCTTGGAGCGGGCGAAGTGGGCGCGATTTGCGAAGCGCGCGACGTGGGGCGAAGCGGCACGATAAAGGCCGGAACATCAAAGGCATCATCGAGCGGCTCAAAGGGATCGCTGGGAGATTTAGAACGCGGCATGAGGGCAAAGGGGAGAACAATTGGCGCGTCATCCAAAGCCGAAAACTTCGGGCGAAACGCCCTTTGATTTTAGCAAGACGCTTGCAAAAGTTGGATGGAGCGAGCGCCTGTCTCCGCTTGCACGTAGAGCACCAACTTCGGCGCGGACGAGGGGCAAGAGATGGAGCGAGCGCGTTTCCTCGCCTGCGCCGCGGGGCTGTCAAGATCTCTTTGTTTTTCTTGCCGCGCGCGAACCCCACTTTTCCCTCGATTGCCCCGCCTGTCAAAATCTCCTTGTCTCCTCGCTATGTCCCAATTGCCCGACGCGCCCGTGCGCCGCGAACTTGTTCTCGTGATGCCCGTTTACAACGAAGCCGGGTGCATCGCGGCCGTGGTGAAAAAATGGCGCGACGCCTTTGAAGTTCTCGCCATCGACTTCGAGTTGCTCGTGCTCAACGACGGCTCCAAAGACGACACGGCGCGCGAACTCGAACGCTTTATCTCCGACCCACGCGTAAAAGTCATCAACAAAGCCAATTCCGGGCACGGGCCGACGATTTTGCGCGGCTACCGCGAAGCCGTCGGGCGCGCCGGGTGGATATTTCAAGTCGATTCCGACGACGAAATGGCGCCGGACTCTTTCGCGCAGTTTTGGAAGCGGCGCCACAAATACGATGCGCTATTTGGCATCCGTTGGCACCGAGAACAAGACGGCGCGCGGCGAGTGCTGTCGGCGGGTTCGCGCGTTCTGGTGGGCCTGCTTTTCGGACGCGGCGTGCGCGATGTCAACGTGCCCTACCGCTTGATGCGCGCCTCGAAGTTGTCGCCCGTTGTCGCGGCGATTCCCGATGATACCTTCGCGCCGAACTTGTTGATCTCCGGTGTGTTGGGACGAGAGCGAGGCCGCGTCACTAACCGCCTGGTGCCCCACGAAAACCGCAAAACCGGCACGGCCTCGCTTGACCCGCGCAAGTTGGGCCGCATCGCGCTGTTGTCGGGGCGCCAAACCCTCGCGTTCATGCTGCGCTTTCGCTTGAAAGGACTGGGCCGTTGAACCCTTTGTTCTGGCGAGACCGCCGCGTTTTGCTGACCGGCGCGACCGGACTTTTGGGCAGTCATCTCGCGCGCAAGTTAACTGAACTGGGCGCCGAGGTCGTGGCGTTGTCGCGCGACCAAAATCTGTTCGCCGCACCCAAACGAAGCGACGCGAACAGGCCGCAGGGCGGACGTGAGCCAAGTGGCGCGAGCGCGCAAATGCAACAAATGCGCGCGTCCGTTGTGTTCGGCGATTGCCGCGATGGGGCACTTCTGCGCCGCGTCTTGTCTGATTACGAAGTGGACACGGTGTTTCATCTCGCGGCTCAAACCCTTGTCGGCCCCGCCAATCTCGACCCGACGACGACCTTTGAAACCAACATCGCTGGAACATGGCGGCTTTTAGAAGCGTGTCGCTTTTTACCTCACGTCCGCCAGATCGTCTTCGCTTCCAGCGACAACGCCTACGGCCAGCAAAAACAGTTTCCCTACGCCGAAACCGCGCCGCTTCAGGGTTCCCAGCCTTACGCCGTATCGAAGAGTTGCGCCGATTTGATCGCGCAAACCTATGCCAAAACGTATGGCTTGCCGGTGTCCATTTCGCGGTGCGGCAACTTCTACGGGCCAGGCGACCTGAACTGGAACCGCATCGTGCCCGGCACCATCCGCTCGGTTTTGCGCGGGCAACGCCCACTGATTCGCTCGGACGGGCGGGCACTACGCGACTATCTTTACATTCAAGACGCGCTCGCGGCGCATCTTCTGTTGGCGCAAGAGATGGCCACGCGCCGCGAGTTGTGCGGGCAAGCCTTCAACTTTGGCGGCGGCGCACCGCTTTCTGTCGTGGAGTTGGTGCGCGCGATTCTAAAGGCCTGCAGGCGCGAGGATTTGCAGCCCGAAGTGCGCGGCGAAGCCCAAAACGAGATCACGAACCAAAGTCTCGATACCCACAAAGCGCGGCAAACGCTCGGTTGGAAGCCGAGGTGGAGTGTGGAAGAGGGGCTAAAAGAAACCGTCGATTGGTATCGGGAACGGTTGGGCTTTCCCCCTCACTAAAGCGCGGCGTGGGCGAACAACAAGTCGCAGGGCACGCCTCCACCCAGCCAGAACGGGTTCTCCGACGACTCAAGTGCGGCTTGGGCTTGTTGCACGCCACTTCAGTGGTCGGGAAAGCACACTTGTCATGGTTAAGCAAACAAAAACGCCCGCTTCAATCGAAGCGGGCGTTTTTTCAGAAAATCAAATTCAAGCCACAATCGCGCGCAGTTGGTCGCGCAGTTCGGCAGCCCGTTCGTAATCTTCGGTAGCCACGGCAATAGACAACTCGCGGCGAATGCGATCAACGGTCGTCAAGGGCCGGTTGGTTTCGATACGTTCGCGCCATTCTTCGAGGAACTGGATTTCGCGGCACTGCTCGGCCAAGTCTTCGCGTTCAACACCCCGGAAAAAGTCGCGGATCGCTTCGACGCCTTCCTCGATGATTTCAAGAGCTTCATCGTAGCGCTTGTCTTCGAGGGCCAAACACGCTTTAGCGCGCGCGTTCATCATCAACACATAAGGCCGGAACTGTTCGAGCGAAGAGCGGTCGCCCTCGTCTTCGGCGAAATCACGGATGAGGTCGAACGCTTCGATATTGCGCTCGGTGTCGCGGATGACATCTTCGTAATCGCCCAGATGGAACAAGGAAAGATAGCGATAATAATATTGCATCGCCTCTTGCTTGAGGTCGGAACAGGCGTCACCGTCCAGAATCCACTCGTTCCAACCGAGAGAATCGCCGAGTTCTTCGCGCGCGGCGAGGTGATATTGGAGCAGTGATTCAAAGCCGTGCGGACGTTTGCCGTCGGGCCGGCCACTGGTTTCCATCTGCAACACGCCCAAATCGAGGCGCATTTGTATTTTTTCGTGGCCATCGGCGCCTAAAATGCGCCGGACGGTCACTTCGTTAGAATTATAGTCCCACCCCTGGAGCAGGACAGCGATATCTTTGCTCATTGTGCCCTTGTTTCGGTCTTTTAACACCTTCAAACAGACGGAGGAAGACGGGTTCGGATGCCTGTAAAGGGCTTTTTTCTGTGTGCTCCGAAAACAAGCCGCCGTTTCGGGAACATCTGGCCCTACAACCCGCCAGAAAACGCCGCCGCAAATCGGGTGCCCCTTGAAAACAGGCACTTGATCACACAGGAGCGAAATTTCACACCCACTTCCACAGGCGTTTGTTCCTAAACTTTTCTTTCCCATGCCTGTCCGCCCGCGCCCGCCCGCCAAAGCCGCGCCCAGCCACTATTTCTCGCCCGATACGGCGCGTCTGTCACCCGAAGAACAACGACTTGCACGCCGCTTGCCAGTTAAGATGGGCGACCTTCAGTTGCAGTTCTTGACCGGCGCGGGCACTTTTTCTAAATCGAGTCTGGACGAAGGCTCCGCCCTGCTCGTCGAGATTCTAATTCAACAGGGCGATTTTCCTGACGCGGCGCGCGTGTGCGATTTGGGTTGCGGTTGGGGCGCTGTGGGCGCGCTATGGGCCAAAACCCATCCCGCGCATTCGGTTTACTCCCTCGATATCAACCCGCGCGCCGTCCAGTTAGCGGGCCTCAACTTCGCTCACAACGAGATCGAAAACGCCGTCGCGTGGTGCGGCGATGGACTTGGCGCTGCACGAACCGAATTCTTCGATTGCGTCGCGTTCAATCCGCCGATTCGCGCCGGAAACCAAGTCATCGAGCGTCTATTCCGTGACGCACACGGGTCTCTCAAAGCGGGCGGCCAATTGTGGGCGGTGATTCGCACTTCCCAAGGCGCCAAAACGTGGGCCAAGAAACTCGAAACCCTTTTCGGCTCGTGCGAAACCGTCGAAATGCGCGGCGGCTACCGCATTCTCAAGGCGACCAAATGATGAAACGCGTTTCACGTCGTCAGGAGGCAAATGACACTTCCAGAACCCATGTCACCTTATGTTCGACGGGGGCAGCGTGTCCGCAAAAGCGAACACCTTTTTCTGGCGGTGAATTCATTCGCTTGTCCTTGCTTCAACTTTCTCTACTTGCCTCCTTTGCCCTTGTTTTAAGCGGCTGTCATAGCGGCACATCGTCCGTGCCAGAACAGGCGAAATCGCAGGTCTGGGGCAGCAAGGGCGCCAAACTCGGCCAGTTCAAAGGCCCGCGCGCCATTGTCGCGGCCAAAGACGGTTTCGTTTACGTCGCGGATCGGGCGTCTCGCATCTCGAAATGGACGCAGGACGGCCAGTGCGTCTTGAACTGGATTGCGCCAGTCGTTCGCAATGGCCGCTTTGAAGGGCCGGAAGGCATCACCGATTTGCCAGACGGCGACCTCGCCGTCACCAACACGCACGCGTCGCGCGTGCTCATTTACTCGCCGACGGGCCAGTTAAAATCGCAGTTCGGTTCCTACGGCACCGAGCGCGGCCAATTTTTGCTCGTGACGGGCATTTGCTGTGATTCAGAAGGCAACATCTACTGCGCCGACTACGGCGGCACATTCGACCGCATCTCGAAGTGGACGAAATCGGGACAGCTACTGGCGAGTTGGCCCGGACACGGCGAAGGGCCGCGCCAGTTCCGCCGCCCGTGCGGATTGGCCATCTCCCAAGCGGGCGACTTGCTCGTCGCCGACATCGGCAACCATCGCGTGCAGATAATGGACAAAAACTCTGGCGCGTTCAAAGGCCAGTTCTCGGTGAGGGGCCGCGAAAACGGCCAGATGACCTATCCCTACGGCGTCGCGGTTGACAAAGAGGGCAGCATCTACACGGTTGAATACTCGTTGCACCGTGTTCAAAAATGGTCGAGCGACGGGAAGAAATGGCTCGCCACGTGGGGCAGTCCGGGCCGATTGCCCGGTCAGCTCGCCAATCCGTGGGGCTTATCAGTTGACGAGAAGGGCAACGTGTATGTCGCTGATACCAACAATGATCGCGTGCAAAAGTTTCATTTTTAACCCACAGACGAACACGGATGAAGAGACGAATTTTCCGTTCATCATGCTTTATCTAAAGCCTCATAGTGTTCATCTATGGGTTAAAGTAAAACCGTGTTGGAGTTTATTTTGGCCATTGGCGCAAGCATCGGGATTTCTCGTTTTGCCGAAGCGGATCGAAGCGGAGGGTTGAAGTGGGGCGCCATCACCTTCGGGTTGTGCTTGTTGTCGTTTCTGATTCCGCTACCGTTTCTGCGCATTTTCATCGCCGTCGGTGTGGCGTTCGGACTGATGATTTTCGGCAAGAAAACCTTTTACTAAACACGGCTTTAAATTCGCCCCTTGCGCGCGACTTATGGATTTTCATTCGATTCCTCCGCGCTATTCCCCTACCAACAAACTGCCCGCGACGCCTTATGCGCTTCACGTGGTCGTTGAAACGCCCAAAGGCGCGCGGCAGAAATATGCTTTATCCGAAGACTACGGCGTGTTCGAGTGGTCACGCACGCTTCCGGCGGGCTTGATGTGGCCATGCGATTTCGGTTTTGTGCCGCAAACCCTGGCCGAAGATGGCGACCCACTCGACGCCTGTTTGCTCATCGAATCGGGCACATTTCCCGGCTGTTTGGTGGCGTCCCGTCTGGTCGGCGTGTTCGGCTATCGCAAAAACGGCGTGGCCAACGACCGGCTCATCGCCGTGCCCGTCACCAAAGCCGGAGCCGGTTCGCATTGGAGCGAAGTCGAAGACATCAGCGATTTGAGCGACCGCATCCTGCGCGAAATCGAAGGTTTTTTGCTCGCTTACAACGAGTTCGAGGGCCATGAAGTCGAAGTCACGGGCCGCTTCGGGCGCGACTACGCCAACGAGTTGGTCGAGCGGGCGGTGAAGATGTATCAAGCGGAGCAAGGATGATTGGCTAAAAACAATGGAACAAGCTCTCCTTTGTGCAAAAGGCACTGTTTGTTCTCTGGGAATGGATACGTCCAGGCCTCATCACGCTCCTTGTGGTCTTTGCGGTGGGTTACTGCTTTGGATTGTGTTCCCGGCTGAGTGAATTTCTTGGCATTCACAGCATCCCAAGACAGACAGTTGTTGCCGTCTCACCTTTTATCTTCCTTGGCATCTTTGTCGGCCTATGCTGGAAGCGCAAGAGGAACGGAGTCAAGTGAACTATGCCTGATCTTTACATCATGGGCGGGCCAAATGGCGCGGGAAAAACGACGACTGCTCTCCGGGTTTTTCCTCGTTTGGGCGTGACGCACTTCGTCAATGCTGACCTTATCGCACAGGGGTTGTCACCGCTCAACGTCGAGAGCGCGGCGCGGGCGGCGGGTCGCATCATGCTCGAAGAGATGGAAGCGCGCTTGGCGGCGAGCGACGATTTCGCTCTCGAAACCACGCTCGCTTCGCGCACTCTGGCTCCATTCGTCAAGCGTTGCAAGGGCGCGGGCCATCGCTTCATCTTGATTTACGTTTGGCTGGGTAGCGCGGATTTGGCGGTTCAACGGGTCGCCCGACGAGTCAAAAGTGGAGGTCACAACATTCCCGAAGACACAATTCGTCGGCGCTATGAACGCGGGCGCTCTAACTTCTTCGACTTGTATCGAGGGTTGGCTGATCAATGGGCTGTGTTGGACAACACGGGCGACTTCGCAGTTGATGTCGCCCGCTTTGAAGACGGCGCACTGGACATTTTGCAACCCGAAACGTGGAAACTCATCTCACAAGAGGACGAACCATGAACACAACCACTTTATCCCGACTGGACATCATCATTGAAGAAGCCAAAGAAGCCGTTGCCGACGCCATCGAAACGCACCGGCGCATGGGCCGCTCGATTGTCGTGGCGGAAAACGGCGTGGTCAAACACATCAAAGCGAAGGATTTAAAGCCGCGCGCTTTGCCAGGGGATGAAGCGGATGAAGAGTGAGGCCAACTATTCGCTTCCTTTCGCCTGTTTTTCCTGCCGGAAGTCGTTCAAAATCGCGTGGGAAGGTTTTTCTCCCGGCTGGAATGACGAGCGAACTAAAGGACGGTTATGCCCGCAGTGCGGGCAGGAATTGCGCTTTTGTGGCCGTTACTTCAAAGCACCCGCACATCGTGATGCCAAGGGCTGGCGTGAAGTTGGAGAGAAAATCCGAAGCGGATACCAGTTCAACTGAAACAGCGACTCCTTCTTCACAACCCAAACCAAGCCCGTCTGCGCGGGCTACTCGAAAACAAAAAACCGCGCGCTTTGCCGGGCGATGAACTGGACGAGTAAGGCGCTCTTGAGCGCGCAAAGATGATGAAACCGGCTGTTGATTTTCGCGCTCGTGTCGAGGAGTTGCGAACTTTGGCCAGTAGTCGCCCACGTCCGCAAGACCGCGCGATTGTGATGGCGGCGCTTCATTCGAAGTGGGAAGGCTTGCAGTCGGTCGCCGTGCAAACGCTTGGAAGTTGGGGAGACCGAGAATCGGTTGCGGCTCTTCGAGAGTTCTGGCTCAAAACCCAAGACTGCAAAAATGGCTGGTCAATCCGAAGCGTCATCTCAACGGCCTTAGCGAAGGGTGTAAAGAAAGAAGATGCTTCCTGGCTACTTGATCTGTATTTTGACGGTCATTCTCGATGGGATTTGGATCTTGCGCCCGCCGTGTGCCAGTTGCCTGTTGTGGCGGTGCGCGGGCGGATTATGCAAGAGTCGCACAGCGACAACACGTTGCGTCGTCGTGCTGCATTGGGGGTTGCCAGCTGTTTGCCTGAACCCGAATATCACGCCTTGCTCAAGCGATTTTCAAGCGACCAGAACCCAGAAATTAGTTCCAGTGCACGTTATTTAGAACGCTATTTCGCTTCTAAAGAGAAAGGGTGAAGGGCACATCGAAAACGCGCGCCGCTTAAACTTCGCGGCGCGCGTTTTTGGTTTTGGCGCGCGCCCCGATGCCCTTCTCCTTTTCGTTTTCCAATCCGGTTGCGCTGTGGTTGTTGCCGCCGCTCGCGCTGTATTTCGGATGGCTGGCGCTACGCTCGCTCGCTGACCTTAGCCCTGCGCGGCGAAACCTTGCGCTTGCGCTTCGGCTCCTCGTGTTGTCGCTACTCGTGTTTGCGCTTGCGGGCGCGCAAGTCGTGCGATTCAACCAGAAAGTGTCGACGATGTTCGTGCTCGATTATTCGGATTCGATCACGCCCGACGCCAAAACGCGGGCTTTGGAATTTATTCAGCGCGCCAGTCAAAGCAAGCGGGCCGATGACCAGATCGGAGTCGTTGTCTTCGGGCGAGATTCCTATGTAGAGATCGCGCCGCAAATCGCCAAAGACGTGTCGGCCATCAAAACCGTCGTGCCGTCCGAGTTCACCGACATTTCCTCGGCGATGCGATTGGGCATGGCGTCGCTTCCCGAAGGCGCACAAAAACGGCTGGTCGTGCTCAGCGACGGCAACGAAAACCTGGGAGATGCGCGCGAAGAAGCTTTATCCGCCGCCTCGAACGGCGTGAAGGTGGACGTGGTTTCGCTCGCCTCGCCGCAACGCCGCGAAGTTCTGCTGGAAAAGATGACGATGCCCAACGAAGCCAAAATCGGCGAACCGATTGAAATTCGCGTCATCGCGCGCGCAACGCAGGCGACGCCCGGCAAAATCAACCTGTTCCGCGATGGCGAACTGATCGGCACCAAGGGGGTGCGCCTCGAACAGGGCAAGAACGTTTTCACTTTTCCCCAAAACGTGAAAAAAGCCGGCGCCTCGACCTTTGAAGCGAAATTGGAACTACCCGCTGGCGCCGACACCAACCCGGAAAACAATCGGGCGCTTGGTTTTCTCAACGTGCAAGGCAAGCCGCGCGTGTTGCTTGTGTCCGATGATCCGGTGCAAGACCAGTTTTTGACGAGCGCTCTGAACAAGGAAAAAGTCAACGTCGAGATGCGCGGGCCAGGCGGACTGCCCGCCGATTTGCGCGGGATGCAGCCCTATGATGCCATCATCCTCAACAACGTGCCCGCGTGGGAACTGAGCGGAACGCAGATGCTCTCCCTCCAATCGTATGTGCGCGATTTGGGTTGCGGTTTGGTGATGGTGGGCGGCGAGCAATCGTATGGGCCAGGCGGCTATCGTTCGACGCCCATCGAAGAAACGCTTCCGGTGTCGATGGACATCAAGCAGATGCAATACATTCCCGGTGGCGCGGTTGCGATGATCATGCATTCCTGTGAATTCCCGCAGGGCAACGACTGGGCGAAATCGGTTTGCACGCAGGTCGTGCGTCAACTGGGCGATCAAGATTACGCGGGTTTGGTCGTGTTCGGCATGGACGCCAACATGGTCTTTCAGGGCGGCAACGGAATGCTCAAAGTCGGCGACAATCGCGGCTATATGCAAACCGCCATTCGCGGCATCGACCCCGGCGATATGCCCGATTTCGACGCCGCTCTGGAAGTCGCTTACAAAGGCTTGATGGGCACCAAAGCCTATCTCAAGCACTGCATCATCCTGAGCGATGGCGACCCGTCTCCGCCCGCGCCCGCTTTGGTGGCCAAGTTCAACGCGGCAAAAATTACGGTTTCAACCATCGTGATTCAACCGCACGACAATTCTGGCAACGTCAATATGTATGAAATTGCCCGCCAGCATAACGGGCGCTTTTACAAAGTTAACAAGCCCAGCGAAATCCCCAACATCTTCCTCAAAGAAGCGGCGACGGTTTCGAGAAGTGCCATCATCGAAGAAACTTTTGTGCCCAAAGTCGTCGCCGAAAGCACCATTCTCAAAGGCATTGGCGGCTTGCCTCCGCTGCTTGGTTACGTGGGCACAACGGCGAAAACGACGGCGCGCGAAATTTTAAAATCCAAGCAAGACGATCCGATTTTGGCGACCTGGCAATATGGGCTGGGCAAATCGGTCGCGTGGACGAGCGATGCGCGCCGTCGTTGGAGCGCGGGTTGGTTGCCGTGGACGGGCTACTCGAAATACTGGGCGCAAACCGTCCGGTGGGCGATGCGCACTTCGACTGCGGCAGACTTGCAAACCAACGTGGACATCGACAAAGGGCGTGGCAAAGTGTCGATTGAAGCCGTCGATGAAAAGGGCAATTTCGTCAACTTCCTCAATCCCAAAGCGCGGCTGATTAAGCCCGATTTCAAATCGCAGGATATTTCGCTTGAACAAACCGGCCCTGGCAAATACGAAGCGAACTTCGATGCGCGGCAACTCGGAACGTATCTGGTGAACATCCGCACCCAACGCGGCGAGGAAACGCGCTCGCAAATCACCGGCGGGGTGCTCCCTTACTCGCCGGAATACGGCTCGATTGGCACCAACGATTTCCTGTTGCGCCAGATCGCCGATCGCTCAAACGGCGAGGTCATCAAGCTCAAAGAACCAGAGAAAGTGTTCAATCGCGGGCGCACCCCGGCTCGCCAACCCTTCGACATCTGGTTGCCGCTGTTGATGGCGGCGGCGTGCTTGTTCCCGCTCGATGTCGCTGTTCGCCGTTTGCTGATCGGCGAAGAAGAACTGAACTCGCTCGTGGCGAGAATGCGCAACCGGACTCCCAAACCTGTGCGCGAACGCGGCGATGTCGCGGCTCAACTCAAACAAGCGCGACTCGAACGCGAAGCCAAACGCGATTCGACTGCGCCGCCAACTTCGACTGCGCCGGCCTCGACGCGAAACGCGCCCAAAGCGCCGGAGCGCCCGGCGAATGCACCCCCTGTTGCCAACGCGCCGCAAAACGCGCCCGCACCTCAAGCTCAGCCCAAAGCGCAATCGCCTGTGGAAGACGAGGGCGAAATGGACTCGATGGAACGCCTGCGACGCGCGAAACGGCGGGCGCGAGGCGACTAAAATTAGCCCTGCCCTTGAACACAATCTGGTGGTTTTATACCACCGAAAAACCATCATGCTTCAGAGAATTCAATTTCCCGATGCCGAACTGCTGCTTCAGGGCGCGCAACTGGCGCGCTTCAAAGATTGGCTGTTCTTTCCCTCCAACCCGGATTTTGAGGCCGGAAAATCATTTCACGGCGGCGTGCCCGTCATCTTCCCTTGGTTCGGGCCAAAGCGCGATGACCCCAAAGCGTCGGGGCACGGCTGGGCGCGCACGATGCCTTGGACTGTGGAATCGCAGTCGCCCCAAAGCATCGCGCTGTCGCTCGACTCGCGCTCGATGAGCGGCGCAACAGGCGCGTGGCCTTTCCACGTTCGCCTTGAATACACGTTCGGCGACACGTTGAACGCGAGCTTTTTTGTTCGCAACGAGGGCGAATCGGCGACCACTTTCGAGTGCGCGCTGCACACCTATTTCGCGGTCTCCAATGTATCGGAAGTCGAAATCGAAGGTTTGGACGGGCTGACGTTCATCGACAAAACCCAGAACTATGCGCGGGAAGTGCAGTCGGGAAACGTTCGATTCGAGGGCGAAGTGGATCGGGTGTATCTCGACGCGCCCTCGACGCTGCGCATCCGCGATGGCGCGACGGGTTTTGAACTGCGCGGCGATTGGGAATCCGCTGTGACATGGAATCCCGGCCAAGACAAAGGCACCGCGATGAGCGATTTGGGCGCGGATGGCTGGACGCGTTTTGTGTGTCTCGAAACCGGCGCCATCGCCGACAACGCGGTTGCACTGGGCGCGGGTGAATCGTGGACGATGAACATGGAAGTCGCGCGGTTGTAACGCTTGGCTTCACAAACAGCTGAAACCCTGCACGAATCGAGTTCGCGCAGGGTTTCAAAGGTTTGTTGGCCTAAAGCAAGCCGTTTTTCTTGGCCTGACCCGTGAACCAGTCGGCGTAAGAAACCACGAAATAAACCGCAACGCCCAGCACGCCGCCCAGGGCGCCAACCAGAAACCAGGCGAACGAGCCGTCGTTGCCGATGACCACATCGCGCAGAAACAGGTAGAGCAGACCCGTGATGAGCGACCCGGCGCCCGCCATTGTCATGACGACGATTGTGCCGTAGTCGTTGAGTTTGAACCACTTGCGCGCCGCGATGAATCCCACGATCATCGCGCCCACTCCGCCATAAAGCATTTCCATTGCCCCTTTAGTTTGACCGCACATCTTCAAAGGCAAGACGACGAGTTGCCCCGCGAAGTGATAAAAAACAGTGGCCGGTTCGCTTCATCTCGGAGCAAAGGCGAAAAAAGTGTGTTGCAGAAAGCGGCCCTGTTCCGGGCACCAAGGCAGGTTGTAATTTCTCTTCGATGCGCGTCAAATTCTGGGGAGTTCGCGGTTCAGTCGCTTCGCCACCTTCAAGCGAAGAGTTATCCGCGCGTCTCGTAGAGGCGCTCCATCGTCTGGGCCAAGACGACTCATACGTTGATTTGAGCGACCGTGAGGCCATCGAGCGCTGGGTCGAAACCCTGCCTCATTCGGTGCGTTCGTTCGCGGGCGGCAACACGCCCTGCGTTGAAGTGGGCACGGGCAAGCACAAGTGCGTTTTCGATCTGGGCACGGGCCTGCGCGGTTTGGGCCAGCAGTGGATGCAAGACGAGTTTGGGCGCGGGGCGGGTCATGCCCACCTGTTTTTGTCGCACCTGCACTGGGATCACATCCAAGGCTGGCCGTTTTTCAATCCGGCCTATGTCGCGGGCAACCGCTTCGACATCTATGCTCGCCACGACTGCGCCTGGGAGCGCTTGCGCGACCAGCAAAGCGCGCCGTTTTTCCCGCCCGAAGCGTGGAGCGACATGGGCGCCGAAACGCGCTTTCACATCCTGCCCGAAGAACCGGTTACGCTCAGCGACGATTTGCGCATCTCCACTCTGGAACTGGAACACCCGTCCCTGGCTTATGGTTTTCGTTTGGAATCGAACGGAAAAACGCTTGTTTACGCGTCCGATGGCGCTTATCCCACGCCCGATGGCGGCGGGCCACACGACCCCTCGCACCGGTTCGTCGAGTTTTTCCGCGACGCCGATTTGGTCATCTTCGACGCGCAGTTTTCCCTCGCCGAAAGCATGAAAAAGCGCGCGTGGGGCCATTCCAGCGCCATCGTCGGCGTAGAGTTGGCCGCGCGCGCCGGAGCCAAACGCCTGGCGATGTTCCACCACGACCCAAGCGCCAGCGACGCCCGTTTGGAACAATTGCTGCGCGTATCGCGCGAATACGCCGCCTGCCCGCCCGCGCCTCATCAGCCCGGCGCGGTCGAAGTGTTTCTAGCGCGCGAAGGCTTGGAAATCGAGTTGTGAGGCGGATTGTTCCCATTTTCCTTGTTTTAGCCGCCATTGGATTCGCCCTGAGCCTGGGCGTTCACCTGGTCACGTCGGTTGGCGTCCTGTGGATTGTGGGCGATTTTTTGGGGCCACTTCACGTTGGAGTGTTCATTGTTGGCGCGCCCGCGATGATCCTGTCCAACCGCTTAACCAAAGGCCATCCCAGAAAGGACTACTGGAACATCGCGCTACGCGGTTGCCCCCGTTGGATGCGTCGCGGGGCCAGTATCATCTTCGGCTACTGTTGGCTCAGGATGATCGTCTTCCTCTTCCTGAGCGTCAACCAGCCCAAGCCGCACGGTGCCATCACTGCCGGGCAACTCGCCTTTTTCTCCAGCGGATGGCTTGCCTTTTACGCAATGGAATTCGTTACTCTCTACTCGTTCGGGCGCATCCAGGAAGACAACTCCCGCCACGTTTAACCGCCGTCGCGCGCAAATGATCGGCGCGGCGCGATTTAGCCAGCCACCAGAACGCACTCAAGTCGAACGCCAAAACGCCTAATCCCAGCAGCAAAGCGAGCGGCAAAAACAACGGTTGCAACCGTTTCGGTAGCCGCGATTTGCGGCCAAACGTCCACGTCCACCAGATCAAAAACGAACTGAACCCGATGAGGGGCGCGCTCGCGCCGCGAACCCGCACGCCGGAAAATCCGGCCTCTTCCAGAGCGCGCTTCAAACTTGCCCGCGAAAAGAGCGACAGATGTTGCGGCGGCAAATACGGCAACCAGAACGAACCGTAAACGCGCCGATTCCACGACTCAATCGAGGGCACTTCGACCACCAAAGCGCCGCCAGGTTCGAGCAAGTCGGAGACGCGCCGCAAATCTTCGACCGGCGAAAACGTGTGTTCGAGATAGTGAATCATCGAAGCGCAGGCGAACTGCTCGCACGCGAAATCGACTTTCGCGCCCCGTTCATCGAGCGCGCCTTCGAGCGTCCCGCGCCATAAAGTAACATCTAAACTGGCGCAAAATGCGCGCTGTGACTCGCACGCGGCATCCTCGAAATCAAGGCCCACGACTGCGCGCCCACGCTGCGCGATTTGGCGCAATAATGACGAAACGCCGCATCCGACATCGAGATGGCGACCCGATTTGCCGCGCAACCGCGCATCGAGAGCGCGCACTCGCCGCCAGTTGAGCAACTGCGCCAAGGTGCTCCTCTGCAAGCGTTCTTCGATTCGGAGTCCGCCTTCGTCATACAGCCCGTCGTAGTAGAAGCCGATGTTTTGAACGCTTGGCCGAAGTCGCAAAAACCCGTGCGAGCACGAGTTGCAACGCACCATCTCAAAGGTTCCGGGACGGCTCCACAACCGGTCACGCAACGTTTGCAGCGGCGCCCAGCCGCGCGATTGGCAAATCGGACACGCGGCAGTTTCGGGTGGAGGAGGGAAAGGCATCTCGTTCCAGTTTGAGAAGTGCGCGCGGGACAACTGATGCAAAAACGGAAATCCCGCTCTGCTTTAAAGAACGGGATCGGTGATACGCGAGGGGGGAATCGAACCCCCAACCCAAGCATTATGAGTGCTTTGCTCTAACCCTTGAGCTACTCGCGCAAGAGGCGCGCAGTTTAGCGGCGCACCAAAGCAACAGAACAGACAAACGCCACTTCGCCCTTTAACTGCGCGCACAAAGTCAGCGTTACCCAGGAAATTGTTTGGAAACGAACGCCTTCATCTCGCCGCAACGAACCGAAGTCACCCTTCGGCGACTAATCCGCGAAGGCGGATTTTGGTGGGTTGCGGCGAAGTGATTCGCTGCTTAATCCTCGTCTTCTTCAGCGGCGCGCGCTTTTTTCCTCAACTTGCGAAGCGCGCGGGTTTCGATGTCGTGAACGCGTTCGCGCGACAGGTTCATCCGTTTGGCCACGTCATCCACGGCTTGCGGGCCAAACGATTCGTAGTCGCCCAGTCCAAAGCGCAGGCTGAGCACCGTGCGGTCACGGTCGGGCATTTGTTCCAATAAAGCCGTCATCGCGCGGCCCGTTTCCAATCGTTCCGAACGCGCTTCAGTGGCTTCTTCGGTGCCTTCGAGGGTTTCGCCGAACTCGGTCGAGCCTTCGTCACCCCCTGTTGGTGCATCGAGCGACAGGGGCCGGATCGCGGCGCGTTGCGCTTCTTCGATTTGCTCAACAGAGAGTCCCGTCGCTTCGGCGATTTCGGCGCGCGAGGGCGCGTGTCCCAAGCTCTGCGTGAGTTCGCGCTGGGCGACTTGCATTTTTTGAATCGCGGCGTAAAGTTCGCCCGAAAGTCGCATGACGCGCGTGTGTTCGTTGATGGCGCGGTTCATCGCGCGGCGCACCCACCACGTCGCATAAGCGCCAAAAGTTTTGTTGGAGTCGCTGCGGTAGCGTTCAACCGCGTCGAGCAAGCCGAGGTTGCCTTCTTGAAGCAAATCGGTGATGGACAGCGTGGTGCGCGTGGCGGCGGCGCGCGCCAGATGAACCACCAAGCGCAGGTTCGCTTCGACCAGATGGTTGCGGGCTTCATGCGCGATTTCGGAATCACCCGAACGCGCTTGAAGTGCGAGTTCGCGTTCTTCTTCGGCACTTAAACGCGGGATTTGGCCCATGCGGTTGAGGTAGATTTTGAGCGCGTCATCGACGGGAGCCTGCGAATCGTCCAAATCTTCGCCAGCATAAAAGTCGGCTTCGTCTTCGGGCATCGCTTCCGCGTCCGCTTCGGCCAAAAACTGCGCGACCGAATCCACATCGTCCTCCGCGCCTTTGATTTGTTCAAGATCAGCCAGAATCGCGTCCAAATCATCGTGCGCACCTGGTTTTGATTTTTTGGCGGGGGTTTTGGCAGCCGTTTTAGCGGGCGCAGGCAGAGCAACAACTTCGTCGGTGACGGCGATAGCGCGTTTTTCGAGAGCTTCGTAAAGCGTTTCCACGGCGTCTTCATCGAGTTCGAGATCGACGAGCAAATCGTTGATTTGCGCGAAAGATACGCGCCCATCGCGCGCGCCCTGCGCGATCAACTGGCGAACCGAGGGCTGCGCCAGAAGAGTTGAATTGGAATCGGTAATTGCCATGATTAGAGCCTTGCACAGACGAGCCAAACGCGCGCGCGCTTCCCATTCATGGAGCCACAAAGGAACACAAAGAACACGGGTGAGAATTCAGGATGAGAGAAGGATTCGCCATCCATTGACCATTATCTTGAATTCTCCTCTGTGTCCTCTGTGGCAAAAATAAAAAGCCCTTATACTGTGACATTTCGTCCCGGTGGGCGAATTGATCATGCCTCAAGACAACCTGACCGAACTCAAGCGCCGCGTGCCCGGCGGCAAATATACCCTCGCCCGCGCCATCGCCGAACGCGCGCGCCAACTGCAATCGGGCGAAGCGATGCCGCTCGTCGAAGTCAAAACGCCCAATCCTTTGTCTGTGGCCATCGATGAGATCGTCAACGGCAAAATCTCTTTCCGCGTCGCCGCCGATCCAGGCCAAGTCACGCGTCAGAGCATCGCCGCTCAAGACCTCGCCGCTGAAAACGCCCTCGATGAAGTGTTGGGCTTAAACGACGAAGTGACCGACGCCGAAGCGCAGCCAGGCCGCTAAAAGTTCCTGGAAACGAAAACCCGCTGAATCCATTTCAGCGGGTTTTTGTTTTGAACAGATGGTTAGGCGCCAGATGTTCCAGCTCGCTCGCCAACAGTTCCAGTTCCCACCAAGCCTCGCGCCAATCTTGCTGATGAGGCACAAACCCCAAGCGGCGCGTTTGCGCGAGTTCACAGGCGATTTTCGGGCTGGTCTGCGCCGCCAATTCATGGGACGCAACTGGCTCAGCATCACAAAATACAACGCCCAAAAGCTCAGTTACTTCCCGAACTGCGCGACATGTTAAAGCTGTGTGATTGATTGTGCCAAGCGTTCGTCGCGCAACGACAACGACCGGCAAACCCCACGTGGAGACCAAATCGGCGCCCGTTGCAATCGTTCCATCGTCGCGGCGCCACAGCGGAACGAACCAGCCGCCAACGCCTTCGACTACCACGAACCCGTGCTTTGAGTGGAGTTGCTCGAAAGCCGCGCGCGCCTGGTAAAGCCAATCGCGCGTTTCGATGCTTTGCAGTTCAGCGGCAAGTAAGGGCGCCAAAGGCAGTTCGAGGCGAATCGGACACACCAGTTCAAGTGGCGAATCGAAGCCGCCGACTTCGCGCAAAAAATCGGCGTCTTCGGAGTGAAGAACGCCGTTTCTTAATTGGCAACCCGAAGCGAAGGGTTTCATCGCCACGCAGTCGGCGCCCAGATTTCGCAGGGCGCGGGTTAACAGCGCGCTAACGACGGTTTTGCCAACACCGGTATCGGTGCCGGTGATGAAAACGGCGGGCAACTTCAGTCCAGATCCCAGTGAGTGATCAGAGTAGCTGTCAGGCGCCAGTCGCGTTGCGGGCGTTTTTGGCCGAGCGAGTCTTTTTCGCACAGTTGGCGCGTCAGGTCTTGAACCAGCAGCAAAACGCGCAACACGCGGACTTGATCGGCGCCCTCGCCTGCGACAGCGCGCAGTTCGGTGTCGAAGGGTTCCAGCTTGCCGCCAGCGGCTTTCACGTCTTCCCACGGGGCTTCGCCGCACAGAAATTCTTCGTAAATTTCGCGGCGTTTCACGGCGGGGCCAAGGGCAGCGCCGATAGCATTCCATTTTTTGCACAACGCGAGCAATTGCTCGGAGTGCTCGACGGCAACGTAATGAACGCGGCGCGACTTGCGTCGCTTGAACGCGCGCATCAACGCTTCGCGCGCCGGGGATTCGAGTTGTTTTTCCAATAGCGGCTTGAGAAAATCAAGGCGAAATTCGTCATCTTCGTTGATTTTCAAACCGAAATCAAGAAATTCACGGGCTTCCATGCACCAAGCAGTTAAGCAAACCGCGCCTATGTGCGTTGCAGTTGTTGCAAGAGTGGCAGATCGGGGGAGAAGAAGAAGGGCAGAATCGGGCCGGTCGAGCCGCCAGATTTAAACGAAGTTACAACACTTTCTTCCTCTCTCCCAATCTCCTCTTCTCCCAGTCGTGCAGCCTACTCCTGTCCGACGTTGTGTTCCAAAACCGAATAAATTAGCGGGTCGAAATCGCCGTCCATCACGCCCGCGATGTCGCTCGACTCAAAGCCGCTTCTCAAGTCCTTGACCATTTGATACGGCTGGAAAACATACGAGCGGATTTGGTTGCCCCACTCGCTCGATTTAACCTCGCCGCGAATGCCCGCGATGTGTTCGCGCCGTCTTCGCTCTTCGATTTCAAACAACTTCGACTTGAGCACGCGCATCGCCACTTCGCGGTTTTGCAACTGCGAGCGTTCGTTCTGGCACTGCGTCACGATGCCCGTTGGCAGGTGCGTGATGCGAATCGCCGTCTCGTTTTTTTGCACGTTTTGCCCGCCCGCGCCGCCCGATAAAAAGGTGTCCACGCGGATGTCTTTGGGCGGAATGTCGATCTCGATGTCGCCCGTGATTTCAGGAACAACATCCACCGAAGCGAAGCTCGTCATCCGTTTGCCCTGCGAGTTGAACGGCGAAATTCTCACCAGGCGATGAACGCCCGCTTCGGATTTGCACAGCCCGTAAGCGTTTTCTCCCTTGAAAATCGCGGAGAAACCCTTAAGTCCGGCTTCGTCACCGGGAGTTTCTTCGATGATTTCGACTTGAAACTTGTGGCGCCCTGCCCAGCGCAAGTAGGCGCGAGCCATCATCTGCGCCCAGTCCTGCGCTTCGGTTCCGCCCGCTCCGGCGTTGAGCGAGAAAATCGCGTTGTTGCCGTCGTATTCGCCCGCGAACAAAAGCGTCCGCTCAAACGCATGGTAATCGCGTTCAAGTTTGGGAAGTTCCGCTTCGATTTCCTTCGACAAATCGGCGTCTTGTTCGATTTGCGCCAGTTCAACGAGTTCGAGCAACTCTGAGGCGCGTTTGTCGAGCGATTGAAACGGCTCGATGAAAGCGCGCGCAGAAGACATCTTTTGCATCACTTCTTGCGCATGAGAAGCGTCGTCCCACAGATCGGGGCGCTCGGAATCGGTGGTTAATTCTTGGAGTTCTTGGAGTCGTTGAGGCAAGTCAAAGACTCTCACCCTTAGCCCGCAATCCTTCGCGGATGCGGCGCAGAACGTCTTGTTGTGGTTCTAACATAGCGACAGAGAGTTAAACAAAGGCGCTCTTGAGTGCGCGTTGCTCGTGCCCATACACGAGTTCGCAATTTTGCGAATGCGCAGAGCGGTGCCAAGGGGGGAAATCAGCCGGATTTTCATGGCGTGGTTGTTGAAATCGTGGTCTGCGACGTGACGCTCACGGGAGCACTCATGCGCTTTCCGCTCGCTGGAACCACGGTTGTTTTACCGCTAATTTTGGTCGTGAGTTGGCTGGTGCGAGGTAGCCCCGTCTGGGCGTCCACGATGCTTTGGCCGGAAATTGTGCCCTTCAAAGCGGCGTAGACCTTAGTCATGCCCGTCAACAAGATGGGTTTGGCGCCGCCTATGTCGAAGGTGCTGGTTTCGTCGAATGTGGCGGTTTGCGCGTCGAACCCGCGCAACGTTCTTTTGCCGGTGATCGTGATCCCGCCGAAGAAGGAAGCCGGAAGCGAACTGTTGTAGGAAAACGATTGGCCAATGGCTAAAGGTGTTTTCGGCAAATAAGCGCCTTGACTTTTGGTGATGCCTTGTTTAAGAGCCTGAGCCGAAGGCAGGAATTGCCTCAACGCTGCGCGCTCCTGGGGCGTTTTGATGAGCGAGTCCAAGCCTCGCTTTTCGCGCGCGACCAAATCTTCCAAACCCAGCACATCGAGAACGCGACCGTCGGGCGCTTGTTTGATCGTGAACGAGCCGCCAACCAAGGCCCGCGAGAAATCGGGCATTTTGGGCGTTGGTTGCGATTGGCCGTTGATTACAATCCCGACTTTTTGATCGAGAGCCGAGTAAGTCGAACGAATCAGAAAGAACGCGGGCGTGGCGTCCAAAACCACGTTTTTGATGGCCACGGTTTGCGTGATGTCCGACTCCATGCGCGTGGGCTTTTTCGTGCGCGGGTCGGCGAGGGTGCTACTCGACTGGAGGCTGGAAGAAAGGGTTTGCGTCCACGTTTGGCCTTTGGTCAAGCGCAACTTCCAATCGAAAGTCGCCGGAGCGGGCGCGGTTGCCGGTGGCGCAGTTTGCGCCAGAACGGGCGAAACCAGCGCGAGAGAGAAAAGCAGAATCGAAGTTTTCATAATGTGTTTCGTGTGGCGGGACAGAACAGTTCGTTACCCCGCACAAAGGCGTTCAAGTAGCGCGGCGTCGAGGCCATTTGAGTCGCGTGACAACTCAAGGCACGGCGCTTACGTTCGAGTTCGTCACTTGAAAGTTCCAGCGCATGCCAAGCGTGTTTATGAAGCAAACGGGCGGGCGGCACGAGTCGCAGTTCGGGATGCAAACCGTTGGGCATTGGCCAGACGCCGCAGTGAATCAGAAATGTCCAGAAATCGGGACGCACGGGGGTTTCTTGCAACGCGCGTTCGAGAAACGCAAACGCCGCGCGGTGGTCACGGTGCGTGTCGAAGGCGGGCGTGGAAAGAACTAAAGTCGGTCGAAATTCTTCGAGCGACGACTTCAAGTCATCGAGCACGCTCCCGCGGCAAAACGGGGCGCGCGGCGAACGAGCGTTGTCGTAGGGCACGCGCATCTTCGCCGTGAACGGCGAAACGTAGGGCGCGCGAGCCGAGAAACCGCGTCGCCAAATCTCTTCCATTCCGCCATCGGGATAACCGAGAAATTCAATGGCATCGTCACTTAAACCCAAGGCGTTGGCTGCGTTACGCGCTTCGATTTGCCGTTCGCGCGCAATCGAGAGCAAGTCATACGGGCCGCCGAAACGGGGATTGACTTTGAGCGCGAATTGCGTTGTGCGCGTGCCATCGCCGCCAGTAAGGAAGACGATTTTGGCGGGCACGTTTCGCTTCGCGCACCGCGATAGCAGACCTGCGCAACCCAGCGATTCATCGTCGGGATGAGGCGCCAAAATCCACACGCGCTCGCTTTCGCGCGGCCAGTCGAGCGGCGGCATTGGCGCGTTCAACACGCTCAGGTCGTCCAAATGATGCGCGATTGAAGGGCCAACGACGGGCAAAAAGGCGCGCGCCCCCGCGCCCAGCCAACGAGAAGAAAGCATGGGCGCAAGTGTGCTTCTTTCAAAAACAAGCAGCCGATCCTTGGCGCCCATAAAAATCCCATCGAACAGGAGTTGCGGGGGCGTAGCTCTTATGGCAATGATAGGCACGCGACGTGGGCGTAGCAAGCTATGCCCCCACGAGTGGCGGGCAAAACTCGTGAACGCGGAAGCGGCGCCTTCAACTCACTCTTTCCCACACGCGCGGGCGCCGAACAATTGCCTGCGCGTTGTCGTATGAAACACTCTGCGCCGAGTTTTTGCGCGCGCCACTGCTCTCCCGTTTCGATGCCCTCTCGTTTGTCGCTTTCGCCTTTGAATCAACGCGCGCCTCGTCTGGCGCGCTTGCGGCGACGCGCTTCCACCCGAAAGGGCTTAGCTCTGCGTCCATTTTTGCGGCGCTCCAGTGGAGCGCCGGGAAGTGCGCTTCCCGGCGGGCGCCTCACGCGGCCTCTGGGCACCGTGGTCACGTTGCTGTTGCTGGGCATCGGCGTGCGCACTCTCCTCAATCAAAGGCTTCCCTTGGCCAATCAAATCGAGCGGGCGGCGCGAAGCCAATACATCCCGCAACTCGAACGCAAGCTCGGCCAGAAAATCGAAGTCGGGCGCTTTTCGACCGATTGGCTGGGGCGCGTTCACGTGGAAAACATCGTCGTCGGGCGAAGCTCCCGCTTGCCAACGGGCGCCCTGATTCAGGCCAAGAGCGCGACTTTGTCGCTGGATATTCTGGGTTTAGCGCTGGGGCGGGCGCAGTTCCCCGATGCCGTCACAGGCATCGATATCGAGGCGCCTCAAGCGTTTTTGAAACGCGACCGCGCGGGCAAGCTCAACCTTTCCTCGCTGTTGGGTTCGTCTGGCGCCGGAACGGGCAAACGGTGGAGCGGCCACGTGAGTTTCGAGAACGGGCGCGCGTTTTACGTCGATGACCTCGTGCGCTCGCGCCAAAACCAAACGCTGCACCTCGAAGCGCGCAGTGTAAATGGCGCAATCGAGGTGCTGGCACCCCAAAGCGATACGAGCGTTTTGGAGTTCACCGGGCGCATCGGGCAAACGCGGCTCCTCAACGGAACGGGTTCAAGCGATTTGGGCGCGTTTGCGCTTCGCGGGCGCGTCGCCTCGCAAAGCGCACATCCTGCGCGCGGCTGGATCGAAACGCAAACGCCCGCGCTGCCCGCTTTTCTTTTGGCGCCGTGGCTGCGTTCGTCACCTGTCGATGTGCGGGGCGGAACAGTCGGCGGCAAAATCCAGGTTGCTTTTGTTGGCGCCGCGCTCGCGCCGCGCGGCGATTTGACGTTGGAAGGCATCTCGCTTCTGGTGCCGCGTCCCAAAACGCGGTCGGTCGAAGTGCGCGGTTTGTCAGGGCCGCTCCAGTTCGCCGGAACCGCTTTTCAAACGCCAGGACTGCGCGCGCAAGTGGCGGGCGCGCATTGGAGCGCAAAGGGTCAAGCGGCGTTGGGCGCGCGCGGCGCGCAAAGCGCCGTGTTCGAGGGCGATGTTTCAACGCGCGATTTTTCGCTCACCGGAGCGCGCGCCCTGCTTCCATCTGGCACGTTGCCGCCGCAACTTAGCATCCGAAGCGCGGGTTGCGCGGTGCACCTGAGCGGCACGCCGGACGACGTGCGAGCGAGCGGTGTTTTAAACGCAGACAACGCGACTTGGAATGACGATCAAGAGCGCCGGGCCGCGTTTGCGATGCTTCACGCGACGGGTGTTGTGGCGCTTCGCTCTGGTCGCTTTATTCAATTGGCAACACGCTTCGAGGCTTTGGATGGCGCACTTGGCGCGCGGGTGCCACTTCTGCAACAAGTGGGCGTGAACGTGCGGCGCCTGAGCGGAACGTTGCGCGGGAATGGGCACGTGTGGAACGTGGATGCGCGTGCCGACAACTGGGCAGCGGGTGCCACACGCGGCGGAACGAGCGCGGGACAAAACGCGCACCTGGTCGCCTCGAACGAGGGGAAAAGCGCGAATTGGCGCGGCCAGGTGGAAATCGCGCGCGCTTCAACTTCGGGCGTGCGCTTGGCGACGCTGTTTCCTGCGGCTTCGGCGATTGCAAGTAGCGGCGAACTGAACGGGCGCGCGCGTTTTTCCCTAGCGGGCACCGATTGGAAGCGCGCGCGCCTGAGTGGAACCGTGTCGCTGTCGAGTCTGGGCTTGTCGCAAAACGCCATTGCGCCGAGCAATCGCGCTCAAATCATGCGCGCTTTGGGAAGCGCAAAGGCTCTTGCGCCCTATCTTCAAGCGCGCGATTTGAGCGCGGATGCCTCCTTGGGCGACGGCGTTTTGCAAGTGTCGCGCGCTCAGGCGCAAACACTCGCCGGGCCGGTGCGCGGCGAGTTGGAAACGCGCATCGAATTTCCAACAGCGCCTCAGTTCCAGGTGTGGGCGCCCGCTCTTCGCTTGCCGCCTGGAACCCTCGCGGATTTGGCACGGGCGCGCGGCATCGATTTGCGCGGCAACTTCGACGGGCGCGGCGCACTGCGCGCTCATGGTTCGGGTGGACGCATCGCACTCGACGCCGTGTTTCGGTTGAACGCGCCGATCTTTGAAGCGCGCGGTGCGCGCGGCGGCGCGCGCATCAAGGGCACAAACGCGGTTTTGAATTTGTCTGCGGGCTTGAACGGTGCCCGCCCGCGCTGGATGGCGCTGCTCCGCTGTGATACCCTTGCGGCGACAAGTGGCGCGCTCGGTTCAACGGGCGTGGTTGTGCCCCCAACTCTTGGCGGCGCGCGCGCGGCGGGCGTGCAACTCGTGGCGGCTTCAATCCAAAACGACCGGTTGGTTCAACCCAAAACCGGGGCGCAAAGCGCGACCGGGGCGCAAAGCGCGGAGGACGGCAACGCAAGCGCAGTGGAAGCGCTGGTTCAACATCAGCCGGGGGTTCAAGTGCCCGATGGCGCCCGATTACTCCAGGCAACGCGCGTCACCGGCAGTAGAAAACATCTCGTTCAACTGCCCGATGGCGTCCGGTTGTTTGCCGCGCGGTTCAACTCGCCCCGAAACGCCCAGGTTCAACTCGCGCCGGATGCCGCCCAATCGAACGTCCACGCGGTGCAACAGGTGGTTGCTCTTCCCTCGCGTTCGACGCCCCAGTCCGATCCGTGGACGATGAGCATGACGGCTGGGCGCGTGGCGATTCGCGCCCTATCACTGCCGAGCAAACCTGTTGTCACCGTGCGCGATGTTTCGGCGCTTGGCCAATCGGTCGCGGGCGGCATTGCCCTGCCGCGCGTCGGTTTTGGCTGGGGCAAATCGGGCCGCGTCGAGGGCGCGTTGCGCCTCGATGGTCAAGGTCTTCGCGGGCAAGTGTTGGCGCGCTCAATTGAAGCCGCGACTTTGCAAGAATTCGCTGGGCAGAACGCGCGTTTGCCGCGCCTACGCGGGCTGCTTCAAGCGCGCGCGACGCTTTCACCGGGCGCGCCCACGCGCATCGAAGCGCAAATAGCGCGCGGTCTGGTCACGCTTCCTCGGAGTGGCAATTTGCCGGGCGCGCTCTTGCCACTGCGTGATTTTGGCTTTGGGGTGCAGGCAAGTTCAAACGAGGTGCGCCTCGTTTCGGCAAGTGGTTTCATCGGTGGCGCGCGCATTCAAGGGGAAGGAACAGCGCGTTTGGCGCTGGGACAAATCGGGGCGCGCGTGCGCCTCGCGGGTTTGTCGTTGGCGCCCTACGCGGCGATGTTTGGCGTTTCCAAGGGTGCCGGACTTCTGCGCGCCGATTTGAGCGTGCGCTTCGATACGCGCGAGCAGACGTTGGAACTCGGTGGCCAAACGCATCTCGATGGCGGCGCGTATCGCGGCGCATCTTTGGGGCGCAGCGACGCGCAAATCGGCGCGACGTGGAACTTGAAACGCCGCCAGGGAACGCTTCGGTTGGCTAATTGGAGCGGGCGCTTGGAAGGCGCGCCTTTTAGCGGATCGCTCGCGCTCGACACGGCGCGCAATTCGTGGAGCACAGAGATCGCGGCGACCGATGTGTCGCTTTTGCGTTTAGCCCGCTTGAACGCGCGACTCCAAAACGCCTCGGCGACAAGCGACGAACTGGGGCGGTTGACCGCGCCCATCGAAGGCGTGGCGGGCGGGCAACTGAGCGTGCGCGGCACGTTGTTTAGTTCAAGCGGGCGAGGGTTTTCGCCGCGTCCGCAAAGCGGGTTCGCGCGCCTGAGCGTGCCGCGTTTGGGTTGGGGTGCCAAAACCATTGGCGCTCTCGATGGAACGTTCAACATAGCGAACGGGCGCGTCGAATTCGCGCCGCTCCTGCTTCATCCCGTTGAAGGCGAAACGGGGCAAAGCACGCCGTCGCTTTCGCTTTTGGGCAGCGTGCCGATTGCGCGAAACGGCGAGCCGCTCGATGCTCGGCTGAGCGTGGGCGAAGCGCCGCTTGGGTTTTTCGCGGCGTCGGTGATTCAAGGCCGCGACGCGCTGGAATCGGCGGGCTTTGATTCGCCGTTTCTGAACTCGGCGGCGATTTACGCGGCGAACTTGCCGCGCGGTTTGCAAGGGCGCGTCGCCCTGGAAGCGACTCTTGGCGGCACGTTCGCTGCGCCCGTTGTGCGCGTTTCGCGCCTCACGTTGCGCGATGGACGCGCGCCGCTTCCGCTGGGCGGCCTGTCTTTGCCTGCCACGCTCGATGCGGCTTTTACGCTGCAACGCGGCGAAATCACCTTCGAGCGCGGCCAGTTCCGCCTCGCCAAAACCGAGGGTGATCCAAGCAAAACGCCCGTTGCAGGCGCGTCTCCGCCCCCCGACGAGGCAAGTTCGGGCGCGAGTGACGACGACGACGACACGCTGGTGCAAATCCAGGGTGGCGCGCGCCTCTCGCTCGCGGGTCAGTCGAGCCTGGTCGCCGATGTGCTCAACGCCAACTTGTCGCAACTGGCGCCCTGGGTTCCAGCGCTTCGCGGCACCAATGGCGAAGCGCTACTCAAAGGTCAACTCGAAGGGTTTTCGGTGCGCGTCGAAGGCCCGGCGACCGATCCGCGCGTCACGGGTTCAGTTGAAGCGCAACGAATCGCGTTTCGGGGCCGGAGCATCGAGCGACTGCGCGTGGCTCGCTTTGACATCGGTGGCGGATTCGCGCGCATCGAACCGGGTAATTTAACGGTGAAAGAAGGCCGCTTCGAGTCGAGCGCCGCTTCGGGAAGCGTGGCGTGGGATTGGAAGCGGCTCGGCCCTTTGCCTGACGGCGAGTTGAAGTTGCATTTCCCCCTCGCCACACGCGATTTCGGCGCCCTCGCCGCGTTGCTTGTGCCTCAATTAGCCGATGCGCGCGCCGACGAATTTTCCGGTTTGGTCGAAGTCGGCGGAACGATCAACGCGCCGCAATTTCGAGGCAACATCGCGCTGCGAAATGCCGGTTTCCGTTTGGCATCGAGCACCAATACGCCCATCGTCCTGGGCGTTGGCAAGCTGAGCGGCGCGCTGCGTTTTCAAGACGGCAACCGCCTGGTCATCGACGCCGCCAACCCGCTGAGCGGCGAGTTGGTTTCCCCTGAACCTTCTCCCGCACCCAAAGCCACGTCCGGCAAAACCCCCAAAACCAGTGCGCCCGTTTCCGCGCCCGCTGCGCCTGCGTTTCGCGCGCGCGGCGCGTTCGGTTTGCGCGGCGCTGTCACGCTCAACGCGGCCAACTTCAGTGACGCCCTGGCCGATTTGCCCTCGACACTCCCCAACAACGCTTACGATTTGCGCTTTGATCTCACCAAAGGCGCGCTCGATGCGCCGCCGACGAGCGGCTTGCGCGACGCCGTGTTCAGCGCGAGTTTGCGCACCGAAAACCCCGCTGATGCCGCTCATTCGCAAACCGTGCGCTGGGTGGCGGCGGCGCGCGGCCAAAGCCTGAGCCGCAAAATCGGCGCGGGCGAGTTGCTTTCGCGCGGCGCCTTGCGTTTGCGATCCGATTTCGCGTCCGGTTTTTCCTCGTTGTCGCGTTCAAGTCCGCTCGCGTGGTCTTTGTCAAATACCGCGCTCGAAACCGGCGACTTAGCTGATTCGGATGCGGCCCATCGCCTCAAGGAATCCGATTTCGTGAGCGCGCGCCCGCAACTCGTTTTGCGCGCCTTTGCCGCCAAAGCGACGGGTTACGGAAGCGCCGTTGTCGATGGGCGTTTGTTCCTCGATAAAGGTGCCGCGCGTTCTCCTTTGTTTCCCGGCGCGCGCGCGCGCACTGTGTCTCTTGCCCAATCAAGCGAGACTCAATCGAAGGGCGCGCGCCTGTTCGGTTCGTGGCGCGATGGCGACACACTTCGCCCCATTGCTTCCGTCACGCGGGGCGAATCGGCGGCGCCTTTGGTGGCCGAGGGCGACGCTGGTTCGGGTGATGTGCCGCTTCGTGTGGGCGGCGACCTGACGGTTTCCGATGCGCAAATTGTCGGTGCCGGAAGCGGCGGAGATGGACAGGTCACGCGGCTTTCGCTGCTTCCCGACGCGCCTCGCCTCGATGTGCGCGTGACGCTGGGCAAGAGCGTGGAAATCGTCAACTCGGCGATTCGGGCGCGGCTCGCTGGCGATGTGGGCGTGACGGGCACGCCGAGCAACCCGCTACTACTGGGCACGGTTTCGATGTTGGACGGTCAGGTGCGTTTTCCCAACGCGCGGGCGCGAGTCGAAGAAGGCACCGTGTTGATCAACGTCGGGCGCGATCCCGAAACCGATTTGCCGCGCACTCGCCTTGATGTCGATGCCCTGGCGCGCGGGCGTTCGGGGCGCTACACCGTCACGCTTCGCTTGCGCGGGCCGCTCAACTTCGATGGGCGCGGCGCGCAAAAGAATTCGAACTTACAAATCGATGTGTCGTCCAATCCGCCACTTTCGCAGGACGAAGCGTTTTCGCAGTTGCTTGGTCTTTCGCCTCGCGGCTTCCAACGCGCGGACGGCGGCACGGATGTCGCGGCGGCCAATCAAGCCTACGCTCAGGCCGTGCTTCAATTGGTGGCGGCGCCATTTTTCTCCGGTTTCGAGCGAAGCGTGGCGCAGGCACTTGGTCTTTCCAGCGTGTCGTTTGAATATCGTTTCAACGAACCGTTGGCGTTCGAGGTGTCCAGAGCGCTGGGCGACCGCGTGATGGTAAGCTACCGGCGAACGCTGGGGCCAACGCAAATCAGCGCCGGTCGCGCGCCCTATGAACTGCGCATCGACTATCGCATCAAAGGCGACTACTTCGTGGGACTCAAAACCGATGAACGGGGCATCCGCACGTTTACTCTGCAAAAAAGTTACAGGTTTTAAACTCTGGCCGCGACTTGTTTAAAAAGTGGCCAATTTGGGAATAGTTACTAAAGCGATTGGCGCGCGCCCTTTTGGGACGTGGCCGAAAGGGTTATTCAAACGATGTTTTTCTCGCGCCCGGCGCCTTCCAACGCCTCCCCTGATTCTGAACCCGAAGCGGCCCCGACGCCCGCCCCCAAAGCGGGCATGGCTGAATTTGAAGCCGTCGTCGAACGGTATCATCCCAAGGTGTTCCAACTCGTCTATCGCTACACCGGCGACTACGACGAAGCGTGCGACCTGACGCAAGACACTTTCGTTCGGGCGTTTAACGCTTGGGACGAGTTTCGCGGCGACTCGCAGGTCTACACCTGGCTGTATCGCATCGCGCTGAACCTGTGCCACAACCAGCAAAAGCGTTTGCAACGCCGCTACCGAACCGAGCGCTGGTCGCTCGACCAAGCGCCGGATGATGATTTCGATTCGCGCGGCCCTATCGAAGTCGCCGATGAGCGCCCGCTCCCTTTGCAAAAGATAGAAGGCGACGAAGTGCGCCAACGCCTGCGCGAAGCCTTGATGGACTTGCCGGACAACTACCGCATCGTCATCGTCTTGCGCGACATCGAAGGCTTAACCTACGAAGAAATCGCCCGCGTCACCGACTCGACCCTCGAAGCGATCAAATCCAGATTGTTCCGCGCCCGCCAAACGCTTCGCAAGTCGCTCGAACCGTATATGAACGGCGGCTTCGAGCCAGTCGGCGACAACGTGATTGCCGCGAAAGGCAAGTTGCCGTTGAACGCGAAAGATGCACTGAAAATCCGGCGCTAAGTTGAGGGAGTTGAAAACGCCCGTCTCAAAAGAGTCGGGCGTTTTTTGTTTGGCGGTTCCCAAAAAAGCTTTTCAAGTCGGTTGCTCAGCTATGTCAGGCCAGCTCCAGTCGCTTTCAAAATCGCGTTCCTCGAAAACGCAGTTCCACTCGATAGGCAGATTCCACGACTCCCAGATAACAAGGAAGAGACAGTTGTTTTCAAGCGTCCAATCCACTTGCAACCCCTCGGACATATATCCACCTATCTCTGGTTCAACTCCTTTAAGTGCCACATCAGCCGCACCGCAAAACTCGAAACCACAGTAATGAACCAAGCGGCATCGCGCAAAAGTGTGAACAGCCGCCCATTCTCGATACCGTTCGAGTTGTTTTTCGATTTTGGTTTGAATGTGCATCACGCCTCAGGATATGATCCTAAAATCTTGAACGAAACCGTGTGCGCTCTTAACTCTTCCCACACACGCTGCAACTTCTCGTCGTGTTGATGCCCCGATAAATCGGCGAAGAAGCGATATTCCCAGACGGCTTGCCTCGACGGGCGGCTTTGAATCATCGATACATTGACGCTTCCGCGCGCGAAAACGGACAGCACTTCGGCTAAAGCGCCGGGTTTGTGGGGCGTTAAGAAAGTGAGCGAGGTTTTGTCGCGGCCCGATGGCGCGGGCGCTTTGTCGGGCGTGGCGACCACGTAAAAGCGGGTTTTGTTGCCTGCGATGTCTTCGATGTTGCGCGCGGCGATTTGCAATCCATAAATGTCCGCCGCCAGCGCCGAGGAAATCGCCGCCGCGCCTTGTTCTTTCGAAGCCATCTCCGCGCCGCGTGCGGTCGAGGTGACGGGAACTAAAGCGGCGCCCGGCAGATGCGCGCCAAGCCAATTGCGGCACTGCGCGATGCCCTGCTCGTGCGAGTAAATTGTGGTGACGGCGCCAAGTTCTGTATTGGACAGCAAGCAGTGATGGATGGGCAGTTCGATTTCGGCGATGATGTTCAGATTTGTGGCGGCCAGCAAATCGAGGTTAGCGGGCACCAAGCCTTGAATCGAGTTTTCGATGGCGATCACCGCGTAGTCGGCGCCGTTCGAGGCGACGGCGCGGCACGCTTCGTCGGGCGTGGAACAGGGCCAGCCTTCGACGGCTGAGCCGAAGAATTGAAGCGCGGCTTCTTGTGTGTTGGTTCCTGCGGGGCCGAGAAACGCCACGCGCGAGGGATGTTCGGCGGCGCGGCACGCCGAAATGATTTCGCGGAAAATAGAGGTGATCGCCGAGGCGGGCAAATCGCCGCCCAGGTCGGCTTGTTTTTGACGCAAACGTTCGTAGATGCGCTGTTCGCGCGCCGGATCGTGGAGCGGCCAGTTGTTGCGTTTTTTAAGTTCTCCAACGTGCAAAGCGCATTCAACGCGCTCTTGCAGCAAAAGCAACAACTGTGAGTCGAGCGTGTCAATACGAATTCGCCACTCGCCCAGTTCGTCCTGGGGCGAAGCGTGGGGCGTTTCGGGATGCGAGGCCATAACTCCAAATTTACCGCAAGTTGGCCTCGTCTTTCCGAATGCGCCATGCTATTAAGAGCAATTTTATGGTTCGCCCCGCTGATTTAGAACCGATTCACGACCGTTTGCAGGAAATCCCGGCCAACCTCGTCATCAAGTGTCCCGCGTGCAACGCGATGCTCGTCACCAAAGATTATGTGCGTGACCTGCGCATTTGCTCGCGTTGTGGCGCTTACGGGCGCCTGAGCGCACCTGAACGCATCGACATTCTGTCCGATTCGGATTCGTTCGAGGAATGGGACAAAGATTTGAGTCCGCGCGACCCGCTCGCTTTTCCCGGATACCTGCCCAAACGAAGCAAAGCCCAACTCGAAACTGGCGCCCACGACTCGATGACGACTGGCGCCGCGCGGCTCGACGGTCGCCCAATAGCTTTGGCCGTTTCCGATTTCGCGTGGATGGGCGGCTCGATGGGTTCGGTTTTTGGCGAACGCTTAACCCGTTTGTTCGAGCGCACTTTAACCGAACGGCGCCCAGTAATCACGGTGACTTCAACGGGCGGCGCGCGAATGCAAGAAGGGCTTTTATCTTTGATGCAGATGGCCAAAACATCGGCAGCAGTGGCAAAACTGCGCGATGCCAAAATCCCTTTCTTATCGCTCTTAACCGATCCTTCAACCGGTGGAGTTCAAGCTTCGTTTGCATCATTGGGCGATGTGTTGATCGCCGAACCTGGCGCATTGATTGGGTTTACCGGCGCCCGTATTATAGAACAGAATTTTCGCATTAAATTGCCGCGCGACTTCCAGACAGCGGAATTTCAGATGGCTCACGGACAAATCGATTTGATCGTTCCACGCGCGAAGTTGAAAGAAGAAGTGAGTTTGTTGCTTGGTTTGTTGTTGGATTGATTTTTAGCCACAAAAAGGCACAAGAAGCACAAAAGGGTTTGACCGGAAAATTGTTATGGATTCTGACATTCGTCGGCTGTGTTATTTAGTGAGGGTTTGTGGTTATGAAGCACGTCGGTTTCCTCGTCATGGTCACTCGGAGCAGATTTACGAGAACAGCCTGTCTGATCGTCTCTGCAAACAAGGCGTCGAGGTCGAGACTCAGGTGCCATTGGATGTTTGGGATGGAGATGGAACACATCTGGGACATTTCATCGCCGACTTGGTAATCGAAAAGCAAATCGTCGTGGAAATCAAAAAGTGTCGTGCGACGACGGATGATCATGTGTTCCAACTACTCGGATAGCTTCGTTCATCACGCATCGAACATGGTTTACTAATCAACTTCAGCGCCCGCACATTTTACTCCAATAAATACATTGTTACAGTCTATGACTTCTAATAATCACCCTACCAACTCTTTTATGCCTTTTTGCGGCTAAAAACAAACCCTTATGCTTTCCCGTTGGCTTCCTTTTGAAAAACCTTTAGTTGAGATCGAAGAACAGTTGGATGAGATCAAACGTCTGGCCGCTTCCGAGGGCATCGACTCGTCTTCGCGGCAGAAATTGATGGACAACATCGAGCGACTCGAAAATCACAAACGGGAAGTGATGCGCCGCGTTTATTCCGACCTCAGCCCGTGGGACAAAGTGCAAATGGCGCGGCATCCCAAGCGGCCCTACTCGCTCGATTTCATCGGCTCGCTGTGCACCGACTGGACGGAATTGCACGGCGACCGCGCGTTTGGCGACGATGGCGCCGTCGTCGCGGGCTTCGCGCGTTTTCGCGGGCGTTCAATTGCGGTCGTTGGCAACCAGAAAGGGCGCGACGTTAAAGAGCGGCAAGCCCGCAATTTCGGCCAGCCTTCGCCGGAAGGGTTGCGCAAAGCGGGCCGCGTAATGTCGCTCGCCGCGCGTTTTGGGCGCCCGATTTTGTCCTTGGTTGATACGCCCGGCGCCGCGTGTTCGCCTGCCGCCGAAGAGCGCGGCATTAGCGAAGCCATCGCCCAGTCGCAGATGTTGATGAGCCAATTGCGCGTGCCCATCATCGTCGCCATTATCGGCGAAGGCTGTTCGGGCGGCGCCATCGCCACGGCTTTGGGCGACCGAGTTTTGATGCTCGAACACGCGTATTACTCGGTAATTTCGCCCGAAGCGTGCGCTTCAATCCTGTTCCGCGACCCGGCCAAAGCGCCCATCACGGCGGAGCAACTCAAGATCACGGCGCAAGATGCCAAACGCTGGGGCGTCATCGAAGAGATCGTGCCCGAACCGCTGGGCGGCGCGCACCGCGATTTGAAAGCGATGAGCCACAATTTGGGCGACGCCATCGAGCGCCATCTGGGGGAACTGTCGTTTCTAAGCGGCGACGAACTGCTCGAAGCGCGTTATGCGCGTTTTCGCAAATTGGGCGCGTTCGATGAGCCACACGCCGCCTTCGAGTTCAAGCCCGAACTGAACGGGCACGCTTGATCCCACTCGTGAAGAACTTGCACCGCGTTTCTCTGGTTTTGCTTGCGATTGGCCTGGGCACATCGCTCGCGTTTGCGTGGAATGCAGCGCGCAACCCGGTTTCGGGCGGCGGACAGCCAGATGGTTTTTGGGCGAGCCGCGAAAAAGCGCGCATCTACGCTTCCTTCGGCCCGGCGACGCAACGCGGTATCGAACGCCTGACGCCGCGCAATGCCAACGGTTGGTTCGGGGTATTCGCCGAACCGATCCAAAGTTTCGAGAAATATCAAAGCCAGAACCCGACGCGCCCAACGCCTGCGCGCCGGGTTCTGGTGTTGCAACCTTTGGGCGAATCTCCCGAAGAACGCGAATTGCTGGAACCGCTACGCGCTTACTGCTCGGCGTTTTTCCAAATTCCGGCGCGTGTTGCGGCTCCTCTTTCGCTTGCTCCGGGTCGAATTCCCAGTCGTGCCAGCGGTTATCTTCCGGGACGCCAGCAGTTCAACGCGAGTGCCCTGCTCAAAAACGAACTGGAGCCGCGCTTGCCGCCCGATGCGGCGGCTTTTTTGGGCATCACGATGGAGGATTTGTGGGCCGACAACCTGTCGTTTGTTTTCGGATTGGGAAGTTGGCACGAGCGCGTCGGCGTGTATTCGATGAGCCGCTACTTCCCGCGCAAGCGCAAGGGAAAACTCTCGCCGCTCGAACGCAAGCGGGCACTTCGGCGCGCGATGCAAGTTCTCAATCACGAGACCGGACACATGCTCGGTTTGTGGCACTGCACGCTTTACAAATGCTCGATGAATGGCGCGAACTCACTCGCCGATGCCGATCAAACGCCACTTGAGTTCTGCCCGCTCTGCGAGCAAAAGCTCGCGTGGAACATCGGCTTCAACCCGTCCCGGCGCGCGGCACAACTGCGGGCTTTTTATCGCAAATACGGATTGGAAGACGCCCTAATTCACACGCCCACTTCCTGAGAGCTGCTTTGAAAAGTGGCTTCATCGTGATTAGGAGTGCCCCCATGAAAGCCTTTGTTGAGCGATGAACGCCCTCACGGACGCGCTCCTAACACCCTGCCGATTCCTGAAAAATACTTTTCAAACTCTCTTCTGAAGAGCCGCTTTGAAAAGCCGACCTCCAAGGCGCACAACATGTGCTCTTGTGCTCGGATACCCACCCAATTTAGAAGCAAACTGCATTTCGAGATGAACCAGCGTATAGCCGTTGTCGGCGATGTTCACGGCGCGATGTGGGCAACCATCCGTCTGCTGAGCGGTTGGGAACGCGCGCGCAGATTGAAGTTGGATTTTGTGCTGCAAGTCGGCGATTTCGAGCCGCACCGCGATGAAGCCGATTTAGCGACGATGGCTGCCCCCGCCAAATATCGGCATTTGGGCGGTTTCCCCTCTTTTGCGCGAGGCGAGGCGCAGTTTCCCTGGCCGATTCACTTCATCGGCGGCAATCACGAGCCATACGGCTGGCTCGAAACCCTGCGAGATGGCGGACAGATCGCACCCAACTGTTATTTTCTGGGGCGCGCGAGCGTGACCGAAATCGCCGGAATCCGCGTCGCGGGCCTGAGCGGAATCTGGAAATCCGAACTTTTCAATCGCAAGCGCCCACCCGTCGAGGACTTCGCGCACAAATCGAACAAAGAATGGATCGGCTGGAACAAAGACGACATCAAAGCGCTACTTGGAGCGGGCCGCGCCGATGTGTTGCTTTTTCATGAGTGGCCGGGTTCCTTGGACGACCAGCAACGCCATCCGCCCGCTCAAGCGGCGCGCGGCTGGATCGAACTGTTGCTGGAATCGCTCCGCCCAAAGCTCGTCTGCTGCGGGCACGCGCACTTTCGTTTCCGAAGCGCGACGCGCGTTGGCGGCGCTCTGGTGCCCATCGAGTGTCTGGCACAGGTTTCCAGAGGACGCGATGCCTTTGCCGTGTATGAAACCGACGGGCAAACCTGGCGCGAAATCCTGTGACACTTTGTTCGTGCAATTCTCTGTATTTGCCTCAATTCCGGGTTTCCATCACGCGCTTTCAACCCGACACGGCGGCGTTTCCCAAGGCGAGTTCGACTCGCTCAACCTCGCCTTTCATGTCGGCGACGAGGCCGAACTAGTGCGCGACAACCGGCGTTCGTGGGCGCGCCAAGTCGGGTTCGCTGCCGATCATCTTGTCGCCGCGCAACAAACGCACGGCGTCAACATTCGCGTTGTTTTGCCTGAAGACAGCGGGCGTGGCGCCTTGGGTTGGGATGCTGCCCTGCCCGATTGCGATGCTTTGGTCACGCACGAGAAGAAAGTGCCCGTTCTGATTCTGGTGGCCGATTGCGCGCCCCTCCTGCTCGTTGATCCAACGGAGCGCGTTTGTGCCGTTGTTCACGCCGGTTGGCGCGGCGCTCTGGCAGGCATCGCCGGAAAAACCGTCGAAACGATGCGAAGCGAATGGGGGACGAATCCGCGCGACGTTTTGGCGGCAATCGGCCCGTGCTTGAGCCTCGAAAATCTCGAAGTGAGCGAAGAAGTCGCGGCAGTAGTCGAGGCCAAAGATTCCAATTCGGTTATTCGAGCGAGTGAGTGGGCTAAACCGCATCTCGATTTGCGCGGCTTGATTCAGGGTGATTTGGTGGAAGCGGGTGTGAGCAGATCGAACATTGAGGTTTCGCCGTTTTGTCCCAAAGAACGAAGCGATTTGTTCTTTTCGCATCGCGGCCAAAACGGGCGCGCGGGACGGTTTGGCATTGTGGCGTGGTGGGAATGAGTGTTCAAGTCTCGCGGTGCCAGACAAACGAGGCCAAGTTGAGAACGTAACGATACGAGTTGGCGCTCACGGCTTCTGTGGCTTCCAGTCGCTCCTGGTAGACAGCCTGTTTTTCGTCCGACTGCTGGAAGTCGAAATTGTTTGCGCCTAATTCTTGCAACGAAGTCAAATATTCCAGAAGTGCGGCTTGCTCCTGCTTGCGGGGCGCCCGTCGCTGCTCATCCGCGCTTTGTGTCCAAACCTGGCCGCCGGAAATGTGAATCTCGTCGCCGCGCAGAACGGCTTTGTGCCTGTAAATCCAACCGGGGTTTTCTCCACTGGTTTCGACGCGCTGGATAGAAAAGTTTTCGATGTTCAAGCGATAAACCGGCGTGAACCCTGCGATCCTTTGTTCGGGATAACCGATGCAGCCAATGATATAAACCCAGTTGCCAAAACAAGTCGCCGAGTGGAATTCTGTGGGCGGAAACACTTCGCGCGGATAACCGAAGATGTGAAAACCGCCATCAGCTTCGTGAACGAAGGCGTCATTGTAAATGCAAAAGTCCGGGTCGTAGGAGTCTTCGTGTTCGCCGCCGATTTGTAGAAAACGACCGTCAGGCAGTTCCGTAAGCGATTGACCAAAGCGATGGTTACACCAGACAGGAACAACGTCTTCTCCATAGATGTTTTCCTCGGTTTCAAACAGCTTTCTGGCAGCATAAGTCGACGCGCCACTGCGCACCATCGCGCGCCAGAAGGGAATGTCCATCGGTTCGGGATTCGCCTTGCCAAAACGTGGGCTTCCCTTTTCAAATTCTTCGCGCGACGCTTTGATCTCGCCTTCAAAGTCCAGCCCCAGAAACGAAGCGCGCGTTTCGTGTTGAATTTGGTTCAGGTCGGCTCCAGCGGCGACCAGGAGACGCACGACTTCGGGCAAATAGGCGTGAGCGAGGGCGTTGTGGCCGATGTCGTCGGTGCGGTTCAAATCGGCGCCCGCGTCGAGAAGCAGACCAACGCAAGCCACCGCGCCGTGCGAAGCGGCTTGCATCAGCGCGGTTTTGCCGAAATCATCGGCGGCGTCCACTTCCAATCCTTGCGCGAGAAGCCAGCGCAACATTTCGAGATGCCCGACTTCGATGGCGTAAACGAGCGCGGTTTTGCCGCACCAACCGGCATCGCCCAGGTTCGCGACCGCCGCGAGCAACAAGCCCGCTTTTTCGACGTTGTCCGCCACAATCGAGAGCAACCAGGCCGTGCGCTTCCAGTCATCCCTGACCGACAAATCGGGACTGCTCGCCAGTTGCGCGCGCAAATCAGCGGCACTTTCCAGCGCAACGGCTTGCATCAACGGAGTCCAACTCAAGCCAGTCGCGTCGGCCCCGGCTGCCAGAAGCCGTTTTACCGCCTCGAAACGCCCGTCGTCCGAAGCATAAGTCAAAGCCGATGCGCCAGCATCGTCTTCCCTGCTCAGGGGCACGCCGCGATCGATGAGCAGGTCGAGGATTGGCAAAAGATGCGCGTCGCTCCGCCGAGCCGCGCACATCAAAACGTCGTAGCCGTGTTCACCGGCGAAAGCGATGTCGGCGCCCGCATCCAGCAAAATCGCCACGCGCTCCGCGTCGCCCTCGGCAACGGCGTGCATCAGCACAGATTCGGGATATTCGCCGCCGATGGCGTTGGGATCGGCGCCGTGTTGAAGCAAAAATCGAACGCTTGCGGAGTTCGAGTCGGAACGCGAAGCAGCGATCATCAGCGGCGTCAAACCGGTTTCGTCGCGCGCATCAACGGGAACACCGGCCTCCAACGCGCGAGCCAAACCCGCGACATCGCCGTTTTGGGCGTCAAGGTGAAGTTGCATAAAGGAAGGAATTAGCACGCGCCCGAACAACAGGAAACACAAACGTCATTAGGTCGCTCGCGTCCAGAAATCGCAACATTCTGCTGCGAATTGAGTTGCGGCGAACTCCGATTCAAAAGCGCGTTTAGAAACCGTGAAAATCCGGTTGCCTCCGAACAAGACGAACAGGTGTGCAGAGGTTTCTTTCACCGCTTCCACGTCTTCCCAAGGCGCGCCTCGCTCGCCGAAGATGCCTTCACCATCAACCCATAGCGTGATGTCGCGGTTCAAGGCGGGAGATTGGCGATAGGCGATGCCGCGCAGCAAAGGCGCGCCAAACCAGAACAAACCCAAAGTCAAAAGCGGGAGCAGGAGGAACAGAAGCGGTTCTACGGCGACGATGCCCCTGGCGCTCCAAGCGGCGCGAAACGCGGGTGAGCGCATGATGCTCACCCCGACCAAAAGCGGCGGCGCGAAGAGCGCCACCAGACAAGCCCCAAACCAAAACGACCAGCGACGGTGCGGGCGTTTTTTGAGATGCCGTTCAAAAACGCGAGGCGCTTTGCAGGTCGGCTTCAGTTTGCCTGTAAGAAACTTGCATTCCCGATTCGCCCGCTCTTAGCGCCGCGCGCCCGCCAACTTTTCAACGGCTTCTTTGAACTCGGAGGTTTGACTCCAGCGTTGTAAGTCTTGGATACGCTCTTCGAGCACGGGCGATTCGTGGATGGCGCGGCCCAACTTGTATTGCGTTGAAATCTCTTCGCCCTTCATGCCGATGTGACCCTTCTGCGAAATCCAGTTCGTCACATCTTCCGATGTCACGCTTAGCTCTTGCATTTGCTGGTCGTTGGCGGCGAATTCCTTGAGAACGGCGCTCATCAGGAGCGACGGGTTACGAATCAGCAAAAGCGCCAAACGGTCGGCACTTTTCTGGGCGTGGGACAGCCAGAACCCGCGCAAAAAGCGGGCATACAGCATGACGGGCCACACCAAAAACTTGCTGACCGTTGGCGTTTGGTCGAGCAAATCGAGCAAAGCCAGACGGCGCGCGTGACCCAATTTTTGGTGAGCCAAACCGCGAATCAACAAAACCGAGGCTTCACCCTCGTCCATCACCGAAAACAAGGGGTTGTTGAACACCAGAGCCAGAGGCCACACGCGCGCGCGCGGCGCGGCTTTGTCGGCCAGAAAAGCGCGCGGTTCGCGGATGGACAAAACCGGACAGGCTTTGACCAGCATATTCTTGAGCAGCGGTTTGTTGCTCGACGTGATGGCTGCGCTGCTGCCCAGACCGCGCAGTTTGCCCATCAGGTAATTGGGGCCAAACACCAGATACGCGCCAATCGACGAGAGGCACCACAGCGGCATGCCGATGATGAAAGGCAAAAACGCTTCGCGGTTGATAAACCAGATGCCGCACGCGAAAACGAGGAGCGCCAGCCACAAACCCAGCGACAGTTGGCCCATCTGTTTTTCCTGGGGCGCCAAACACGCGTTGATCGCTTCTTGCGTGGGCGAGGGCGTGCCTTTGGGCGCGGCGGGCGCCTTCATATCAAGGGTAACAGACATAAAAACGAGGGCAGTTTAAGGGCAGGTACCCGGCGTAGTCGGCGCGGTGCCGCCGGTTTGGTAGAAATCGGCTTTGATTCGGTCGCGGCGCAGCCACTTGGTGTGCCCGTCCAAAAAGGAAACCACCGAGCCTTCGGTGTGCCGGTCGGAAAACTCGTTGGTGGCGAGGCGCTGGTAGCCGTCGTCGGTGGTCTTTTGGAAGTTATCTTCTTCGGACAAAAGCATCCATTTCGTGGTGTCGTCAAAGGCCGCGAGGATTTTGGCGCTACTTATCCCGTCGCCAGTTAGGGTGAGGGCGCACGAGTTGATGGCGTAGGAATCCCCGTTGGTTTGGCCCTGCGTGTCGTCAGGGCAAACAAAAACCTGTGGGCTTTTGACGTAGGTATAGATCGAGCCTTTGGTCACATCAAACTTGGACGAAGTTGTGCCCGAAGCGAACCGCGAGTAGAAGACCCAGCCGCCAATTTGCCCTGCGCCGCTTGGCCCCACAGCCGCACCAGGCAAACGCTCGTCGTAGTCCTGCGTGTATTGCATGATGCCGAGGTTCAACTGGCGCAAATTCGACGCGCAGGAAGTGCGCCGCGCCATCTCGCGCGCCCGTGACAGCGAGGGCAAGAGCATTGAGGACAAAATGGCGATGATGGCGATGACCGTGAGCAGTTCTATCAGGGTAAACGCGCTCGCCCGTGATGGATTGGAATGCATGGGTTGTAACGAGTTGGAAAAACCCACACTTAGACGCACCCCTTGCCAAGCGTTGCAGTTTTTTGAAAGACATTCGTTTCCAGTCCTTTGAAGAATCTCTCGTTCTGGAGTTGTCGGGCGCGGGTTCAGGCTTCGGGTTCATCGGTTACAGGCGGATGTTTGACGATTTTGATTTTGCGCGGGCGCCGTCCGCGCAGCGAATACACGCTGAGAGTGACTCCGGGCGCTTCGACTCGATCGTTCATGCGCGCTTCGCGGCCCAGTTGCTCGATGACAAAACCGCCTACCGTGTCGAACTCACCAGATGGAAGCGCCACGTCCCAGCGCTCGCGCAAATCGTCGGCGTGCAAACGCGCATCGGCGATAGCGGTGTTTTCATCCAGAATAACCAGCGATTCTTCGTCGCGGCGGTCGTGCTCGTCGGCGATTTCGCCGACCAGTTCTTCGAGCACATCTTCGACGGTGAGCAGGCCCGCCGTGCCGCCGAACTCGTCCATCACAAGCGCGAGATGGTTTTTGGCGGCGCGCATGCGACTGAGCGCGTCGTCGATTTTTTGCGATTCGGGCAAATACAATGGATCTCTCGCCAAGGCGCGCGGCGAAAAATCGAAGCGCCCTTCGCCCAGTTGACGTAGCACATCTTTGACGTGCAAGATGCCCACGACTTCATCAATCGAGGCACCGTAAAGCGGCAAGCGCGACAGGCCGGTTTCTTGAAATAGCGCGCGCGCTTGGGCGGCTGTTGCGGTTTGCGGCAGGGCCACGATGTCGGGGCGCGGGATCATCACTTCGTGGACGCGCGTGTCGCCGAATGTGAAAATCGATTCGATCAGTTCGCGCGACTGCGACAGTTCGCCACGCGGATCGGCGGATCCGACCAGTTCGCGCAGTTCCGCTTCGTTCTGGTCGTCGGTGCGCTGGAGGGGCTGCGAGTTGAAGGGCGACAACAACAAGCGGCCAAGCCACAAGAGTAGCGCCACAAAAGGCCGCACAAGCGCAAGTAGCAGGCGCGCGGGACGCACCCACCACAGGTTTTCCAGGGCACCGGGCGCTGACACGAGGAATCGGGGCACGATTTGAAAAACCGCCAAAGCCGCGCATGCCACAAACGCCGAAAACCCTAAAACCGCCACGCGCGAAGCGAAGGATTCCGTTCCCAGCCACAGCGCGAGTGCCGCCGCGATGACGAGGGGCAAGTTGGCCGCGAGGGTGATGCCCGCGATAAAATTCTGCGCGTCGCGGCCCAGTTCCGACGACAAAATCTGCGCGCTTCCGCCATCTTCGCCGCTTTGGGCGCGCAATAAATGGCGAAGTCGCACGCGGTTCGTCGCCGCGAGCGCCGCTTCCGAGGCCGCGAACAATCCAACCAGAACTAAACAGGCCACAAGAGCCACAGCGAGCATTGACATAGTGAAAGTGTTGCGCGGTTCGTTATCATTTGAAAATCAGCAAGAAAAATGATGCCACGTCTTGGGTGGTTAGCTGTAGACGCGTAGCTTGCTCCGCCCGATTGCTCCGCCCGCGTTCGCGTTAGTTGGGACTGGGCATAGCTTGCCACGCCTTTACGGGTTGCTTTTCGTCATTCCAAATCGCTGAAGTAACCGGCCTGCAATCCCCGTTGTTGTCAAAGTTTTCGCTTCTTTTCGTGATTCCAAATTACTCAAGACACGCCTGCGTCTTCGGGCCTCAGTCGCGCGCGCAAAAACGTCAGGCGCGGCCCATCCATGCCCGCGACTTCGAGCCACACGTTCCACTGCGTCCGCTCGTCGGTCGGGCTTGTGTCGCGCGTGCCGTCGGCATTGCGCGCCGAGGCCGATTCGGTCGTGTGACCAACCAACACGGCGTCGTCCACGACCGGCACGCGCCCAAAGCGTTCGATGAAGAGCGCCGCCAGAGAAGTGCCCGACCCGACCGGAACGCTGTCGGCGTCGCGTAACGTGGTGGTGAGTCCCAGTTCCTCACCTAAAAAGCGGCCCAATTCGCGCACGCTCGAACCCGCCGCGCACAAAACGACTCGTTCATCGTCGCTTGACTCAGATTCAAGCAGGCGGATGGGCGCTTCTTCGGCGTCGTATTCGTCCTGGATTTCGCCGACGAGTTCTTCGAGCAAATCTTCGAGCGTGACCAGTCCCGCCGTTCCGCCACTGGTATCGACCACAATTGCCAGCAAAGTCCGATTGCGCCGCAACTCATCGAGAGCCACGCTCACGCGGCCCGATTCAGGGAAAAACAAGACGGGCCGCGCCACTTCGCGCACAGAACGCGGGCCGCTCGTATCATCGTGTTCGCTCAGATGAGGCAGCAAATCTTTGGTGGCCAACACGCCGACGATTTTGTCGAGCGTTGCTTCGTAGACCGGCACGCGCGAATGGCCTTCGCGCAGCGCCAGTTGCAGCGCCTCACGTAAGGTCGCGTCGGCGGGAAGTCCCACGATGTCGAGGCGCGGCGTCATCACTTCGCGCACCGAGCGCAAGCGCAAATCCATCGCGCCTTCGATGAGCGCGCGTTCGCCCGATTCGATAGCGCCTTCGGCTTCGGCGGCGGCCAGAGCCGTTCGCAACTCGCCTTCGGTGACGTGAGGCGTCGCGCGCGTTCCGCTCCCCATGATGCGCGCCAAACCGTAGGCCAGGGCGCCCAGAGGAAGCGTGAGCGGCGCCAGCAAACGCGAGGCTCCCACCACGAAACCCGCGCCCCGAAGCGCGATGCCTTCGGCGCGCGGCGCAGCGAGTAGCAGAGGCACCACTTCCGCGACAAACAACAAAGCGACGAGCGCGCCCACCAAAACCGGCCACGACCACAGCCCGATGAGCACGTGCCACGTCAGGAGCGAGGCCGCGCACCACAGCGAAAGCGAGGTGACGGACAGGAACAAAATCGACAACCGGTCGGGATGTTCCAACAACCGCAGCGCCCGTTTTGCGCCTCGCACATTTGCAGGCGATGGCGCGCCCTCTTCGGGCAACACTGAGTCGAACTCGGCCAGAGCGCGCAAACGGGCGCGAGAAACGGCGCCCAGCGCCACTTCCAGCGCGGTGAACACCGCCTCGATCAAGCCGCACAAAACGGCGAGCAAAAGCAACATGAAAGGTTCAAACAACTCACCAGCACCGCATCCCTTTGGGCGCGGGTAAAGGTATTTTAAGACTTGCACCGTTTTGCCGTTGCGCTTCGAGTTCGACTTCGGCTCCAGCGGTTGGGGTTGGCTTGAGTGAATCGAGAACGCCTTTGTCGGCGAGTGCCTTCTTTGGAGCGCGAAGCGCCATGATCTGTTGATGCGCTTCCGGTGCGCTGAACAAGGCACTCGCTGACGAACGCGTTCTCGGTTCAATTGACGGTTACAAATGAAGCCAGTTCGTCTTGCCAAGCGAACATCGCGCGGCGTTTGGACGGTGTGTCGTGATCGAAGCCAAGCAGATGCAGCACGCCGTGCACCGAGAGAAACACGATTTCCCGTTCAAGCGAGTGATGAAGTTCGCCAGCCTGACGCGCGGCGGTTTCGAGAGAAATCACCAAATCGCCCAGCGGAACGGGCGCGCCCTCGAACAGCGTTTCGCCTTCCCAGAACGGGAAGGAAAGCACATCGGTGGGCTTGTCTTTGCCGCGATAGTCGCGGTTGAACTCCCGGATTTGCGCGTCGCTTGTCCATGAAACATCGAGCGAGAACTCGCGCGGCGAGGTTTCGAGTTGCTCAAGTAGCGCCGCAAAAGTCGCCGCCGCTTTGCGATCCAGGGTTTGGAAAAGCGTCACCTGACTGGCGCGCTTGACGAGGGCGTTTAGCTTGCGCACGCTCGATGTTTCGGGCACAAAGGCGCGCGCTTCGGGCTTCCATAGCGACGACAAAGACAAGTTAAACGGCTTCATCGCTGTTTGCCTGTGCGCTCTGAGGCGAGGCGCCTCCAGACGCGCGGCGGCGCAGTTGCCCGCGCATTCGTTTGGGAGTTGGCGCGGCCTCGGTTAGCTTGAGCGCGAGGTGTGGCGAATCGACGGGTTTGGCTTCCAACTGCACGCGTCCCGGTTCCGGCGAACGGCGCGTTTCGTCGCCCAAGGTGCGTCGCACCCAATCGCCTGGGGGCGCCGACAATCCGCTTTGCAATCGCGCGGCGTCGGGATAAGCGATGCGCCCGTGCAAGGCGCCTCGAAGAGTCGTTGAGAACGCTTCGCGCACCAGACCGATTTCGCGCAGTGACAAGTCGCACTCGTCAAGTTCGCCTTCACCTAATCGCGCTGAAACGATGGTTTCGATATGCGCGGCGATGGCCTCGGGCGTGTGCGGCGACAGGGTGCGCGCCGAAGCTTCGATGGCATCGGCGAGCATCAAAATCGCGGCTTCGCGCGTTTGCGGGCGCGGGCCAGGATAACGAAAATTGCGCTCATCGACGGCGCCATCAGGCGCATTACCTTTGGCCCGTGCGTAGAAATAGACGATCAAACTTTTGCCGTGATGCGAGGCGATGGCGTCCAGAACCGGCGAAGGCAAACGCAAGGCGCGACCCAATTCCAGGCCGTCTTTGACGTGCGCTTTGATGAGCAGAGCCGACAAAGTCGGTGCGATGCGGTCGTGGATGTTGTCGCCGCTCTGGTTTTCGATGAAGCAGTGCGGGCGGCGCAACTTGCCGACATCGTGATACAAACCTGCGACGCGGCAGAGCAGCGGATCGGCACCAATCGTTTTGGCGGCGGCTTCGCTGAGTGCGGCGACCATGAGCGAGTGCGTGTAAGTTCCAGGCGCCTCGACTTGCATGCGGCGGATGATGGCTTCGTCGGGCGCGAGCAGTTCCAGCAAGCGCAGGTGCGAGGTGATGCCGAACGGCTTTTCCAAAAACAGCGCGCCCGCCGCCATCAGGCCCACCGAAGCGACGCCCGCTAAAGCGCTCCACGCCGCGCCCGACGCCAGTTCATCGGGCGATTCGCCGCGCAGCGTGCCCAGCGCAAGCGCGAGCAAAGCGTTGGTCGCCGCCAGAATCAGCGCCGAGCGTCCCAGCGCCACGCGCGAGGAAAGTGTGGCAACGGACAGCGAGCCAACCCAAGCCGACAAAGTCGCGCCTAAAAACAGGCCAGCGTCCGAATGCGCCATGAGCGCGCACAACGCGGCCACGACAAAGCCCACAGGAAGCCCGACGCGCGTGTCGAGCAAAACCGTGACGAGCATCGCGGCGGTTGCGGCGAGCGGCACCATCAAGAAATCGGCGTGTGGAACGCGCAAAATCGCGCGAAACAACCCGACGAACAAAACCGGCACAAACGCCACCAGCCACAGCGCAGCGGGCCGCGCCAGCAAGTCGTGGCGCATACGCGCCAGATAAAACGCGGCGCTAGCGACCAGCATCAGACACAGCGCGCCGCTCGCCAAGATGTCGAAAGGCCGCACGCGCGGCGCGACCAAACCCAGTTCTTGCAACAGCGCGAACTTGGCGGGCGAGATGCGTTCGCCTTCGCGCACAAGAGAAGTGTTGGCGCTGATTTTCTGGTAAATGGGCGCCACCGATTCGCGGGCCTCGCGCCGCGCCCGCTCCGTCCGGCGCGCGTTCAAGACATCGTTAGGCACCCGCGCCGCGCGTGCCCCCAAAACCAGAGCCGTCTCGGTTTCGCCTGCGCTAAGGCCGCTTTGAAGCGCCAGTTCACGCGTGGCTTTTTCCAAAATCGGGCGCACCACGCCTTGATCGTCGGGCACATCCGAATGGATGTTGCTCTGCACATAGACCTGCGACACCGCGCCCTGCGCGATGCCTTGAAGCGCCTCCAACCGCTCGTCCGATACCCCGGCGAGGGTTTGCACAGCCAGGCGCGGCGCTTTCCATCCGGCGCGACGCGCGAACAAGGCCTCAATCGAAGGCCTCGGTTTAAGTGTCGCGGACGTGGAAGAAGCCCTCGGAATCCTCTTGGAAATCGGCGCGGGCGAAGCGGAAGCCGAAGCGCCCTGCGACTGCGCGACAACAGCGCGGGCCACGCGCCGCGCGTTTTGCCCGATGGACGGCAACTCGCCCAACGCTTGCCCTAGCGCCGACGGGTCGGGATCATAAGCGGGCGTGACCAGCGCGGCGGCACGTTCGCGGCGGCGCTCGGTTTCTTCGGCGTCAAAGGCAAAAGCGTTTTGCGGCGCCACAACTTCGTGCGGCGCAGGCACACCGACGCGCAGTTCTCCCTCGCCGATGTGAAGCGGCACGCACAAAGTCGCCCACAGCGCCAAAAAGCAGCCGAGTAAAAGCAACAGTTGGTGCCGCCCGAAATACGAGGCGAGCCGCGCCCCAAACGGTTCGCGCGGCGGCAACAGCGGCGAATCAACCGCGAGCGCTTCCAGCACATCGGGCGACATTTCACTCCCGCCTTCGCCATCGGCGCCCGAAAGCAGCTCGCGCATCGCTTCACGCGCGCCGCCAGGAAGCAGTTCGAGATTAAGCGGTTTATCGGATGGGTTCATGTAAAGCGGGAGCGTCAAGCAAGTAATTTTTCACCCGGCGCGCAGAGCGCGCACCGAGGCGCACGACCCAGGGTTTACCGTTTTTCCGGCGCGTCCCGTAGGCAATCAAAAAGGTCGCGTCGGGAGTGAGAAGAAACCCATCAACATCTTTCCCATTCCTGAAACAATTGATTTTCCATCGATAGTTGGGACCTGGAAGCATAATGGAGCGGCGTCCTGATAACTGAATCAGATCAATGAATTCGTGAAGCTGTCCATGTTTCAGCTTCACGGTCTTCACGAATCGGGCGCCCTCGAACTCGTCGACTTCGAGAGTGTCAACACCTTGGATTTGGCTTTGGAATTCTTCATCCTCATCCGTTGGAGGCGGATGATCCAATCGCCAGTTGACGCCCCACAGCGCGCCTCCTGAAACGAGAAGCGGAAGCAGAAAAAGAGTGCGTTTCATGGTCAAGCCGTTTCTTGTAAGACACGCTCTTGCAACCACAGATTGAGCAGCGTTTCCGGCGACACGCCGCGTTCTTTCGAGGCCGCACGCAGTTTTTCGCTCAGGCCGCGCTCGATGGGGAACAGAACCGAGGATCGATTCAAGGCCACTTCAAAAGAGGCGGGTTTCGTGTCTTGCTCGAAATCGCCCAAATCGTGCGTATCCCAGAACTCGCCCAGTTCTTCGACGGAAGCGGACTTAGACAAAGAAGTTTCAGTGTTTTGCATAAAATTTCCTTTCACCTGAAGTCATATCACACGCCGAAACAACAAGAGCTTGCCGGTCACTTTTCAAGATGAAAAAGACGATCAAATAGCGCCCCGCTTCGGTTTGACCCAACGCGCTATAAACATCTTCGCCGGGCGTAAAGCCGCTTTCCACAAACCGAAAGTGCGGCCCGTTCCCGAACAACTCCTCGACTTCCCCAGTGGAAACGTTGTGTTTGACCGCCAACTTTTCAACGATGGTCGCCAGCCAGATCAAACCGCGAATCGTCATCAGCGCCTCACATCATCCCCATCCTTTTTCTCATACGCTTCGATGATGCGTTGCACGAGGTTGTGGCGAACCACATCGTCTTGCGTCAGATACACGAACGAGATGCCTTTCACGCCGGGCAAAATGCGGTTGGCGGCGCTCAGGCCCGATTCCTCGCCGCGCGGCAAGTCGGTTTGCGTCACATCTCCGGTGATGACCATTTTCGAGCCAAAGCCCAGGCGGGTGAGGAACATCTTCATCTGCGCGCCGGTCGCGTTTTGCGCTTCGTCGAGGATGATGAACGCTTCGCTGAGCGTTCGCCCGCGCATGTAAGCCAGAGGCGCGATTTCGATGACTTTGCGCTCGAACAACTTCTGCGCTTTTTCAAAATCGAGCAGGTCATACAACGCATCATACAGCGGGCGCAGATACGGGTCGATTTTGGCTTCCAAATCGCCGGGCAAAAAGCCGAGCCGTTCGCCCGCTTCGACGGCGGGACGGGTCAAAATCAGCTTGTTGACGCGTTTGTCTTTGAGCGCGGCAACGGCGGCGGCGACCGCCATATAAGTTTTTCCGGTTCCTGCCGGGCCAATGGCAAACACCATATCGTCGCGGCCCAAAGCCTCGGCGTATTCGACTTGGCCTAAGGTGCGCGGGCCAATCGGTTTGCCACGCTCACTTGTGACGATGGTCGTGCCCAGCATTTTGCGCGCTCCTTCAACGCCGCCTCCGCCTTTGGCGCGGCGCACCAGGTAGCGCACGTCGGCGGGCAGCAAAGAGCGTCCGCCACCCCGCGCGCTTTCGACTACGCCCAGAAGTTCGTTGAGTAATGCTGTGGCGAGTTGGGCGGCTTCGGATGAGCCGGATTGAACGGAGATTTGGCCATCGCGCCAGTTGAGAGCGACTTGCAGTTCGCGCTCGATGAAGCGGCGCGATTCGTCACCCGCGCCGAACAGGGTTTGCGCGGTTTCGACGCGCGGCACGGGAATGAGAATTTCGTTTTTTTCCACAAGAATAAGTTGAAACGACGCCAGACGGCGCGGGGCGTTGCCCCGGCACCAACCGGGAGAACGCGCTGGAGTTTTGAGTTTGCGCCTACACGCTTCGTTGGATGGGCCGGTTTAGCGCGTTGTTTTCTGGGTGTATTCGAGTTTGCGCAAAAACAACCGCCCGCCCTCGCGCACCCAGGTGAGACGCGGGCCGGTCTGCACATCGATGATGACACCCTGCGGCGTTTCCCGAAATTCAAGATCCGAAGTGCACACGTAGGGCTGACTCAAAATGTAGCCGGCACGAGCAAACGATTCAAAAGCCGAGCCGCCAGTGCGTTTCAAGTCGCGCTCTAAAAGCGCGCGGCTCAGGGTGCGCGGGCGCCCGCCATTTTCGCCCGGATCCGCGCTCCGCAGAGTCACTCCGCGCCGTGAGACAAAACCAGCGATGCGCCTGGCATCGCTGTGGGGAAAAGCGATCAAAGGTTCGCCAAAATTCCTGGCTTTGCCTTGTGAGCGGCCTAGCAACTCAAAAAACGCGGCGACGCGTCTATATTTGAGTGGCACGCCCGTTTGGAACTTGATGGCCTGGATGCGCACCACGAGATGATCGCGCACCTCATAACCTATCGCGCTTTTTTGAGCGATGCCTTTTGCCAGAGACTTTTGTTCCGGCGAGGTCACGGCGCCCGGCAACGTGACAGTGCGCGTGAGGTCGTTTGTATCCACGTTGATGTTCGACGCGTCCAGCGCTCTCTGTGAAAACAACGCGATTTTGATGCGCGGAGTGAGAACCAAAACGCCTGTTTTGTCGGCGAAAAACTGCGCTCCAGCGCCCGAAGCACTCGCCAGAAAAACGAGAAGTAGAAGTTTCATGTTCTATTTCGCCAACGCATCTTTGACCAGATTTGAGGCGAGTTTGCCATCGGCTTTGCCCGCGATAAGTGGCTGCAACGCCTTCATCACCTGACCCATGTCTTTGGGGCTTTGCGCGCCGACTTGAGCGATAGTTGACCCAACCAACTCGCGCAGTTCGTCTTCGCTCAGTTGCGCGGGCAAAAATTCGGTAAGGATGCGCAGTTCGGCGTCTTCTTTGTCGGCTAAATCCGGGCGGTTGGCTTTTTGATATTCGGTGATGGCTTCCCGGCGCTTTTTGGCTTCCCGGTTGATGATGGCTTGCACGCGCGCTTCGTCGAGTTCGCCGCGCACTTCGATTTCCTCGTTTTTGAGAGCCGCGCGAAGCCCCGACAACGTGTCGCGGCGCAGCGTGTCGCCCACGCGCATCGCGTCTTTCCAGCCTGTTGTGATCTTTTCTTGAACAGCGGTCATGCCCGCCAGTTTATTGAAGTGGTTTGCGGCGATGACCGATTGATAAATGAAAAAGAGGACGACTCGCCTTTCTGCGCCCTCACAGACAAGTTTTCAAAACCAGTGGGAGAAGCATAATCCTCTTGAGACGCGTTGATTGGTAGAAGGCATGAGTCCCGCTGTGTGTTCCAAGCAGGACTCACGTCCTCTTCAATGGGATTTTCCTGATGCGCGCAGTGTTTGCAGAGCGGCTTTTCCGGCTTTATCCATTCGCCAGTTACAAGTTATGGGCTGAGCGAATCGGGCGACAGATGAAGCAAGCGTTCGATGGTCGAGCGCAAGTCGGCGTTGGTCGAGCGCGACTTGACAAGCGCGGCGGCCACAGCGCGACCTTGCGGGCCGTCGGCTTCTTGCGCCGAAAACAGCGCGACCGGAACAGGCGGCTCTTGCGCGGCCAGAAGCGGCACCAATTCCAGGCCGTCGCCATCGGGCAAACCGATGTCGAGCAGCGCCAGATCGAAGCGGCCAAGCGCCAGTTTTTCGCGCGCTTCTTCCAAGGTGGCGGCGTGCACGACTTCGACTTGCGCGCCTAAAATGGCGCGCGTCACTTCGCGCACATCGGCGTCGTCTTCGACGTGAAGCACCCGCGCGCGGCGGCTGTCGTCGCACCGCAAACGCGCGACGGCTCCCAGCAAGCGCGCGGGATCGAGCGGCTTTTGGAGCCAGTCGGACACATCGAGTGCGCCGCCGCGCACTCGCCCTTCCTCGGAAAAGGCCGACACCACCACCACGGGAAGCCGTTGCCCCCTTTCGCGCAGTTCGCCCAGAAACACGATGCCGTCGCCGTCGGGCAACATCAAATCCAGCGTCAGGGCGTCGAACTGCTGCTCTTGCAACATCACGCGCGCCTGGGAAAGCGTCGAGGCAACGGACACAGCGAACCCTTGCTCGCCCAAAAGCGCGGCCAGAAATTCCGCGACTTCGGGGTCGTCCTCGCACACCAGCAAGCGCGCCGTGACGAGCGCTTCAACGGGAGGTTCGGGTTCCCACAGCGGAAGCACAAAGCGAAATGAGTGCTCGCTGTTCGTTGTTGCCGCGTGATAGCTCAAAATGCCGCCGTGCTGTTCGATGATGGCGCGCGAAATCGAAAGTCCAAGCCCAGTTCCGCCGCGCGCGCGCGTGGCCGACGAATCGGCCTGCGCGAAGCGCCCGAATAGGCGGGACTCAAATTCCTTGGGCACACCTTCGCCGCCGTCGAAGACATCAATTTGCACCCCTTTCGTGTTGAATTCGGGCGCCAAAACCACGCGCGCTTCGATGCGCACCGATCCGCCCTGGGGGGCGAACTTGGCGGCGTTGGACAGCAGATTGGCCATCACTTGCCCTAAGCGCGCTTCGTCGCCTTGCACCCACAGCGGATGAGAGAGGCTTTGGGCTTCGAGTTCCACGCCTAAATTGTGCGCGTAAGGCGCGTTGGCGCTCAAGGCGTTTTGCAACAACTGGCCAACTTCAAGGGGCGCGGACTCGAAGCGCATCTGGCCGCCCTCGATTTTCTCGATGTCGAGGATGTCGTTGATGAGCAAAACCAGCCGCTCGGCGTTTTTGTGGGCAATCGAAATCATCTGCTGCGCTTTGGGCGCGATTTCGCCTGCAACTCCAGCTTCAACCAAACCCAGAGCGCCGCGAATCGAGGTGAGGGGCGTGCGCAGTTCGTGCGACACCACCGATACGAACTCGGCTTTCAACTTTTCGGCGCGCTTGGCTTCGGTTAAGTCGTAGCCGATGCCGACGAACCCTTCGACTTGCCCGCCCTCGTCACGAAGCGGAGACAGCGACAATCGCATTGGAAAACGCGTGCCATCCGAGCGAATGCCCGTCCATTCGCGCTCGTCGCGGCCCGCTTGCAGGGCCGGAAGTGTCAGGGCTTCCCACGATGAAATCGGGCGATTCAGTTCGCGTTCCAGGTCTTGGGCGCGGCTTTGCAGATTCTCGGTGGCAATGAGCACTGGCGCGCGCAAAAGTCCGCACGCAGCCGAAGCGGGAAGCAGCAGCATTTCTTCGGCGGCGCGGTTGAATGTGCGCAGCGTGCCCGACGCGTCGCACGACCAGATGGCGTAGGAGGCGCTGCCCAGAATCGCGCGTTGCAACTGCGTGGTTTCGCGTAGCGCGCGCTCGGCTTTATGGCGCTCGGTGATGTCGGACAACGTGCCCGACACGCCGGTGTAGTCGCCGCTTGAACTAAACAAAGGGCGAACGAACACTTCCATCCAGCGCACGCGCCCGTCGCGCGTGAGGTAGCGCGCCGTCATGCGGCGGTCGGTGCCGGGGTCGCTGATCAGCGATTGCGAGTAGGAAAGCACTTCGTCGTGGTCTTCGAGGTGGATGAATTCTAAAACGCCCTGGCCCAGCGATTCTTCGACGCTCCAGCCGGTGATTTCCTGCCACGCGGCGCTTAAAAACGTCCATCGCGCTTGCGCATCGGCTTGAAAGATGACTTCGGAAACCGAGTCCACCACGTTCCGATAACGCGCTTCGGACTGGGCAAGTTCGTTTTGAGCGCGCGCGCGGTCGGTGACGTTGACCAGCACAGCGACCATTCCGCTCACCCGTCCCTCTTCGTCGCGCAGTGGGCGGCGAAAGGCGTCGAACTCTTCGCCGTTCAAGCGAGACGGCCCATCGGCGTTTTCGCCGCGCAGTGCCGCGCGCACGCCCAGCGTGGAAGAGGAATTTTCGCCCATCACTTGCGCTATCGTTTTTCCGACAAGTGCGCGCTCGTCAAAGCCAAGAGAACCTAAACCGCGCCCGACCGAAAGCGTGATGCGCTCCTCGCAATCGGCGGCGTAAAGGATGAGCGGCGCGTTATCTACAATGGTTGAAAGCAATTTCTGGCTGCGCCGCGCCCCGTCTTCGGCGCGCGCCCGTTCGAGGAGAGTGGAAACCAACGAGGCCAAAACCGCGCCCAGTTCAGCGCTTACAGCCCCGTCATCGCTTGTTGCCCGTTTTCCCAGCCACAACGCGCCCAGCAAACGCTCGCCCACCGATAGCGGAAAAACCGTCCAATCTCCGGCGCTGAGTTCCTGCGATTCCAGGAGCGACATCACAGCGCGCCCTTGCTGACGCTGGCCAACAGCCCGGCCCGGAGCGCAAAGCGCGGGCGCCACTTCGCGCCGCTCGCCCGCCAAAGAACGCACATGGGAAGGAACTTCTAAATCGAGAGCGTAAGCGCCGCGCAGTTCGTCGCTTGGCGCGTCATACAAGAACATCTGCGCCGCGCCGTAACGCAGATCGAGGTGCGCCCGCTGCACGCACAAGCGTAACAGTTCGTCTTCGGTTCGCGCTTCGATGAGGCAATCGGCGGCGCTCACGATGGCGCTCAGGCCATCGAGCAGGCTTTGGCGCCGCGCTTCGTCGCGCACCCGCGCCGACACGTCGCGTGCCGTGGTATGAAATTGCAATACGTCGCCCGTTTCGGGATGCACGATAGCGTGCCCCATCACTTCGAGCCACATCCACGAACCGTTTTTATGCTGGGTGCGCAGGGTGCGCGCCTGTCCTGCCGCCTTTTCAAGCCATTCTTTGAGCGAGCTATCGCGCCCGAAATCGTCGGGATGAAACAACTCGCTCGCCGACAGACCCGCCAGTTCTGCCGGTTCAAAACCCAACAGCAAACGCGACGACGACGAGATGTAAGACAAGCGCTCGTCGCGCCCATAAGCGCAGATGAGGTCGGGCGACGACTCGGCCAGTTGGCGATAAGACGATTCCGACGCGCGCAAAAGTTCCTGTGCTTCGACGCGCGCGGCCACTTCCTCGTGCAAACGCGCGTTGGCCTCGCCCAGTTGAGACAGGGCACCCGATCTTTCGTCGAGGGCGCGGGCGAGTTCTGCCTCGGACGCGCGCGCCTGCGCCAAAGCGCGGCGCAGTTCCAGTTGCGAAACCACTTGGCGGGCGAGGGCTTCCAACGCGCTTTTTTGAGAAGGCGACAAGTGGCGCGGCGTCCGGTCGATAACGCACAAAGTCCCCAGCCGGAAATTGTCGGCGGTGATGAGCGGCGCACCCGCGTAAAAGCGAATTTCTGGCGGGCCTTCAACCAGGGCGTTGCCTCGAAAGCGCGCGTCTTGCTCGGTGTCGGGCACCTCGAACACGCTGTCGCAGTGCAGGGCGTGCGCGCAAAACGAGTCGGAGCGCGGCGTTTGGAGCGCGTCCAAACCGAGGTGCGACTTGAACCATTGGCGGTCTGTGTCTATGAAGGAGACGAGTGAGATTGGCGCCTGGCAAATGGAAGCAGCCAGGGCGGTGAGATCGTCGTATTGCGTTTCGGGAAGCGTGTCGAGAACGTCGTAGCGCGCCAGAGCTTCGAGCCGTTGCTCTTCGTTGTCGGGAATCGGGGCAGCAGGCATGGATGTCGTATCATCTAAAGATGCACCGATTGAGCCAGGAGTTCAACCCGAAGCGCGCCGCTGTCAAATGCGCGAAGGAGCTAAACCGGTGGCGCAGGCGCGATGAGTTCAACGTTGGAGGGTGGATTTGGAAAAACAGCATTCGTGTAACAGACGATTTTCTTGCCCCACAGGGCCTGCCGCGTCCGCGCGAGGCGAGTTGAAAAAGCGGACATGGCAAGCCCTGTGGGGACAAATTCGGCTGGTTTCTAAATTGACTTGCACACCAGTTGCACGCGCAACAGAAAAGCGGTAAGATGGAAAGGCAATAAAAATTGGGTCGTCGCCAAGTGGTAAGGCACCGGTCTTTGGATCCGGCATTCGGAGGTTCGAACCCTCCCGACCCAGAACAATCTCAGACACCGGAGTTCCCCGTGAACTCCGGTGTTTTTGTTTGTGGGCCAGAATCGAACACCTGTTGGCACTTCACCTGCATTAGGAACGGCCCGACTCTACGAAGGAGCATTTCACCTATGGCACGACTCGAAGGAGAGAAAAAATCAGTTCTCCCAATTATTTTGGGGATTCTGGCATTGGCCGCACTGGGCGCACTCGCGTATTCCCTGCTCGCCAACAAAGGCACCGATAACAACGCCAACAACGCGTCCACCACGTCCATGACGAGCAGCAACTCGTCTTCAGATTCGGCGAGCAGCAACTCGGGCAGCGGCAATTCGGCCAGCAACGGCTCGACAGACAACTCGTCCACCGACAACTCGGTTCTGAACGGCGCAACAGGCAACTCGGCTACCGACAACTCAACAGCAGGCAACGGAGCCACCGACAATTCGGCGATGTCGAGCAACTCGTCTACCGACAATTCGGCGATGTCAAGCAACTCGGCAACCGGCAACTCCGCGATGACGAACAACTCGGCAACGGACAATTCGGCGATGACGAACTCATCCACCGGCAACTCAGCGATGATGGGCAACACCGCGTCTTCGGGCAACTCGGCAACGGGCAATTCAGTTACGGGAAGCGGCACGACAACCAAGACAACGAGTGGCACTCCTCGACCCATCTCAGCGCGTTCCAAAACCATCAAAAAGGGCGATACCACTGTCACCTACCGCAAAGAGGTTTTGACGGATGGCACGCAGAAGCACACGGCGACCACCACTAAAGGTGGCACTCCCACCGCTACCAAAACCGCCCAGTAAATTGGAGTTACATCAAAAGGACGAAAACGTCGGTCGTTTTCGTCCTTTCGTGTGGCACGTAAACCGCATTTTTCGGAAAATCATACAGGAACAACAATGAGAAAAGGACATTCGATCATAGGACTTCAGGTCATCTCGCAACAGGACGCCAAACATTTGGGCAAAGTGCTTGACCTTGTATTCGATCACGACGCCGATGAGTGCGTCGCGCTGGTTTTGCGCGAACGCGGCTTTTTGGGCCTGAGTTCAGCGCAAGTGGTGCCCTGGGGCGAAATCCAGTCCATCGGCAAAGACGCCGTGATGGTGCGAAGCGATAACGCAATCGTCAACCCGCAAGAACACGGGCGCTTGAACGACATCATGGAGCGCGAAGCGCATCTGTCCGGCACGCGCATCATGACCGAAGATGGCCGTGATGTGGGCAACTTTGCCGAAATCTACTTGGATGAACAAACCGGCAAAGTGCTGGGTTATGAAGTTTCCGGCGGTTTCGTGTCTGACACGATGAGCGGCAAACGCTACATTCCTGCTGGGCGCACCGACGAGTTGCGCGTGGGCAAAGATGTGCTACTCGCCTCGTCCGAAATGGCGAGCGAGTTCGATCGTCAATCAACCGAAGAACCCGGTGGACTGCGCGCCGCTTACGCGAGTGCCAAAGACAAAGCGACCGACACTTACGCCGATGTCGCGTCCGCTTCCATCGAGCGCCAGAAAGCTTTTGTCGTCGGCAAAACGGCGGGCCGCGATGTCGCTTTGGCCGCGCCTGCAACCCCCGACACTTCGGCATTGGCTAACCCAACTGCCTTGGCTTCCGCACCTAAGGGCGAATTGCTCGTCGGCCAGGGCCAGACCATCACGCAGGAGATGGCCGACCGCGCCGAACAAAACGGCATTTTGCACCAACTGCTGTTGGCTGTGGGTGCAACGACCGCTTCGGGCGCGCTCGATTCGGCTAAGGGTCAACTGGCGAGCGCTCAAGGCGCAGTCGGTGAGCGTGCAGGCGAAACGCAGGAAGATTTGGAAGCCGCCGCGATTGGCAAAGCGGCGGGCCGCGATGTCGAACTGCCCAACGGCGCTTTCATCGTGGCGTCGGGCATGATCATCACGTCGGAAATGATGCACACCGCTAAAACCTATGGCCGCGAACGCGAACTCATCGCTTCGGCAGGTCTGGGCACAGCGAGCACGACCGCGCAAAATGCCGTCGCCACCACCGGTCAAACGGCGACGAGCGCCTGGGACACCATTAAGGAAAAAGTCGCCGACCTCACCGGAACTGCGCAAGACAAAAAAGCGCAATATGACGATACCGCTGAACGCAACAAAATCAACCACGCACTGGGTCGCCCAATCACGCGCATTGTGCTCGCCAAAGACGACAGCGTGATCCTGAATACCGGCGACATCATCACCAACAAAGCCGTCGAAATGGCCCGCCAAAACGACGTGCTCGACGTGTTGCTGTCTTCGGTCTACGATACAACACCGGACATCACGCCAGAAATGATGCGCGCGACCGAACCCGGCGTGGCAGCCTTGAAAGAAGAAGTTCATCCGGTAGGCCGTCCCATCACGGCGACTATTGACCCCAACCAAGCGGCGCAGGACACGCCGTCGCAGGGCCAAACCCCGACCCGCTAAAACCTGTTCATCTCAACCCAAAAGAGCGCGACATTATCAAATGTCGCGCTCTTTTTCCGTGGATTTCTCAAAAGGCCAAAACGGTTCTACATTAAGAACAGCAAGGTCGAAAGGCGAACGCGAAAGAGGAAGAGCCGGGGGCAAAACAAAGGCGCTTTCTTCTTGCTTTAGCCCAGTTGATCAAGCGCAAATTTGGCCTCGAATAGAGGCACGCCTTCAACAGAGGCACCACATCCTTTTCAGGAACACACCCATCATGATCAAACAGTTTTTTGTCGAAGAAGAGGGCCAAACCCTCGTCGAGTATGGCTTGCTCATCTCGCTCATCGCCCTCGTTGTCATCGCCGTCTTGACGGTGCTGGGCACCAAGATCAAGGCCACATTCAACGCGGCTGCCAACAACATCAACACAACCACCAGCTAATTCGCTTTAGGACACGTAACTCGCCTTCTGAACCCGGTTCAGGAGGCGTTTTGCGTTGGAGCCTCGCACTGCACTTCGGGACAAACGACACCTCGGTTGTTCAAAGCAGCGCGTTCTGTTGAAAGTCGGATTCGAACAAGCTGATTTTGAAAGCCAATTTGAACGCGTTTGTCGGCGAGTGCCTCGTGCGGCTCGCCGCCAGCGCATCAAATAGATGGTGGCGCTCCGCGTTTTGGAAGCACACAGTCACAAAGGCACTTCCGGCAAGTTGAAGAAGGTGCGGCTGTGAAAGGGGAGACGGTGCCGTTTTTGCGCGTCTTCTTCTCTATGAATATTTCTTGGCTTGCACCGCTTTTGCGGGCGATGCTTGTCGCTTTGCTGGCGGTTTTGGTGTCTTTGCCGCTTTTGTTTTGGCTTCACGCGCGTTTCGAGTTGGGCGCGCCGCCGATCAAAGGCATCGTGGTGCTCACGTTGGGAGTGATGAGCGCTTGTATCGGGGCTTCTTTGCTGGGCTGGGGCATCGCGCGACTGATGGGGCGGCACGCGTCGGGCGTTTTAGCGGCGTTGGTGGGTTTCGTGTGGGGCGTGACGATCACTTTTTCGGTCGCTCCACTTTATGGCGGGATGATCATTGATGAGGCCACGCACGAGGCCACGATGACGGCGCTCGCCAACCGTGACCGCATCGCGCAATCGGCGCTCGAAACCCTCGATCAAGCGCGGGCCGGTCACGCTTCCAAAGCCGTTGAAAATGCAGCTTTCAAATTCAAAGACGGCGCCGTCGATGTCGCCATTCGCGGCGCCGCCAAACTGCCCGCGATGAGCCTTCTATCTTGGGCGCTACTCATGCCGCCGCTGTTGGGCGCCTTCGAGTGCCGACGCGCCCGCCGCTAAAACCATTTTGGGAAAGATCGCCTCTCATGGAAGGCGCGTCGCTTGAAGTCCAAGTGTCAGCCAACAGCAAGCCCCGCTTTCTGTTGGCTGTCGTGAACGCGCAACGCCACAAAAACACACTCGTTATTTCTTTTTGCGGCGCGGCGCGAATGGCCGCGAGGAACCCAGACGCATTTTGGCCAGGCGGAACATGAACGCGGTGCGAAGACAACCCAAACCGTAGCAGATGCTACGCGGCAAGTTGATGGATGAGGCTTCGGGGAAATACTTGGTCGGGCAACTCACTTCGCCAATGGGCGCGCCCAACCAGATGATCTGGGCGAGCATCTGGTTGTCAAACACGAAGTCATCGGAGTTGCGCTCAAGGGACAACTGTTCCAGCAATTCGCGCGAAAACGCGCGGTAGCCCGTGTGGTATTCGGACAACTTGGCGGCGAGTAGCAAGTTTTCCGTTGCCGTCAAAGCGCGGTTGGCGATGTATTTCCACAATGGCATTCCGCCACGTAGCGCTTGACCGCCCAGAATGCGCGAACCCAACACGCACGCGTATAATCCGCTTCCAATGAGCGTCACCATCGCCGGAAGCAGTAGCGGCGTGTATTGATAATCGGGATGCACCATCACCACGATGTCAGCCCCAGCTTCCAAAGCTAAACGGTAGCAGGTCTTCTGGTTGGCTCCATAACCGCGATTGTCGGGGTGAACGTGGACTTGCGCGCGTTCTAAACCACGCGCCAGAGCCGCTGTTTCGTCGTGGGAGGCGTCGTCCACGACGATCACCAAATCCACGAAATCGTGCGCCACAACTTCCCGATAGGTTTGCAAAAGAGTGCGCGCCGCATTGTAAGCCGGCATCACAACCACGACACGCTGGTTTTGAAACATCACCCATCAACTTACAAAATCAAGCGACTCCGGCAGAAGAACTGAAGCGACTCTTGGGAGCGCAGGCTTTTTGGAGCGATCCGGTCTTTCGACTCAAGGACTTTTTAAATTGACTTCCAAACGAAGCCGCCGCTTCGAGCGTCGAACGTGCCGCCAAACGCAGCAAAGCCCGCCACTTGCGTGACGGGCTTTGTTGTTCCCATTTCCCTTCCCTACTTCGACAACCTTTCTTTGCTTATCGCGTGCCAAGTATTGGATTTGTCGAAGAAATAATTTATTTTTCGGGCACTTCAATCGAATACTTGATCGAAATCGGGTCATTCGAGGGCGCAAGTATCCAACTCAAGGTGCCATCGGGCGCCACATCGGGTTTGGGCGAGGCTTCGCCCAACCGGGCGTTTAGTGGAAGCGGCTCGAACAGGGCCAAAGCTTCGTCGCTGCGAACCGAAAATTCAACCGTCCATTCGCGCGTCACCGGGTTGAGCAAGCGGCTCGAAACCTTGCGCGACACCTTCACCGTGTCGGAAGGGCCAAGGGGCAAATCGACTTGACCTCCCGGCGCGAAGCCGCCCCAACCGTCGTTTTGCGAGATCAAAGAAGTCGTTGGCGCGCCGTTTTGCGTGGTCGTGCGATTGAGCACCAATTTGCCCGGCGGCAAAAACACGCCCAAGCCGTTGTCGCCCGTGTTCTCGATGAACACCGAACGCTGAGCGAGTTGATTTTCAAAACTTTGTTCAAAAGGCGTGCTCCGCCGAAACGAAAAGCGCGCCCGAAGCGGCGCCTCGCCCGACACAAATCCCAGCGAGTTGAGGCCCGTGCTCAGCTCGACTGGCGGAGAAAAACGCAGTTTTCCGCCCGCCACAACTAAAGAGGCGCCGCGCAAATCGCGCGTCGTGGCAGCGTCGAGATCGTTTTGCACGTTCACCACGCCTTCCAAACGCACGCGTTCGCCTTCGAGAGTCGCGGTGTATTGCGGCGCGAAACTCATTCCTGAGAGTTGATAACGATACTCGGCCAGGTAAGCGCCACTCTGGGGCGCGCCCAAAATCCATTCGGGTTCGGCTTTGGAATCATCGGACGCGGCAGGCGCACCCGCCACGGGCGTTTTGGTCGCGCCCGATGGCAACACGAACTGTCCTTTGGGATTGAGCAAAACGCCCTGTCCCGTGTCGAGTAAGAGCGGTTGCAACGACAACAAAACGCCCGTCACGGCTTTTTCTTCGTTGCCAACGGGCCGCAAAATGGTGATTTTCTGGCCGACAAAGCGCGCCAGATCGAAATTTTCAACGGCCGCCGATGCGGGCGCGCGCGAGCCGAGGTCGCGCAGAACTCGCACGCGCGGCGAAACGTTGAGGCCAAGCGTGGTGCGCGTCGCAGGAATGCCGACCAAACGCAAGCGGTTGGCGCCCGAAGCCAACATCAACCGCCGCGCGTCGCGCACCAAAGCGATGCCACCTCCGACCAGTTCAATAGTGAGGTCGCGCGACTTCACGGGCGGCGCGATGAGCGGCGCATCGGGCGGAATCGGAGCGACAACGGTTGCGTCTGGCGCGGGAATGGGCGTAGGTGTTGGCGCGGGCGGCGCGGTTTGCGCGCGCGCGCTCAAGGGCAGAGCGGCTAATGTTAGTAGGAGTAGATGATTTTTCATAGCTTTATAGGATTCGTGAGGTGGTTGAAGTGAGGTGGTGAAGACCCCCATTATTGATGTTTGACGTGCTAATCCGCCAGTGAGAAAACCAAATGGTGGGGCTTTTTTGTCTTCGCCCTGTTCCCGCTCGGACAACAAAACGATTGACACTCTGAACTGCGAGAGGGCGAAGACAAAAAAGCCCCACCATTTGGTTTTCTCACTGGCGGATTAGCACGAGGATCAGGGTTGGCGCACCAAGCGGATAAAACGTGTCGTGGTATTGCCCTGGGCATCGGAAACCGTGAGGGGAAACACGTTTTCGCCGACTTTAAGCGGGCGCTCAAATGCGAAGCGGTTGCCAGGCAGCATCTTCGCGCGCTTGCGCTCGAAAAACAGCGCGCTGATGGGCGCGTTGGCTTTCAAGACGCCTGCAATGCGAAAAGTTGCGGCGTGCGTCGAGTAAATCGCCGAGGGAGGCGAGTTGAGCAGAATTTGCGGAGGCGTCGTGTTCAGCGAACGCGCCGCGATGGGGAAAGACAGCGTTTGGGCGCGCGTCAAGCGGTCGCCGCCGCGTGTCACGGCATAGGTCGAAAGTTTCAGCTTCGCGGTTTTGCCCGTTGGTCGGGGCGCAACGCGCAACGAAAAATCAAGGGTGCGCGAGCCAAAAGGCACCACGTTTTTGAACGGCACTTGTTGCGTCGCCACCAGCACATCACTTGAACCTGAACCCAGAATAGCAAGGGCATTTTGCGCGGTCGTCAGGTCGTTGTTGCGCAGCGTCAAGCGCAGCACCACGCTTTCTCCGGCGTCGAGACGGCCATTGCCGTTGCCGTTGGTTTTGTTCGTGCGCCCGTCGAGAATTTGAACGCGCGCAATCTGGAGCGTCGGCGGAAGTGGCGGCACGTTGAACAAAGTCGCGTTCGACAAAGCGGCAGAAACGCCCGATTCCAAAACGCTCATGTGCAGAACTTGCGGGCCATACGTCGGACGGCGCCCCGACGATTGGCTCGCGCGAATCGTGCGGCGCTTGCCGTTGCGGGTTCGGCGAACGCGTTTGCCCTTGCCTTCGACCGCGCCCGGTTCGTCGGGATCGTTCAACTGCACATCGTTGATGTCGCGGAACAGCGTGCGCCGTTTGATTTCTTCGAGCGGCGGCGCCGTCACGCGAAAGGTCGCAGTTTTGGTAGCTCCGGGCGCCAGATAACCGATGTAGGCGCTCGTGCGATCCAACGTCAAAAACGAGGGGCCAAAATCCAATTGCAACAGGTCGTCATAGCTGGGGCCGGTGCCCAAATTCTCGACTTTGATGCGCATCCACGCGGTTTCGCCCGGATCGAGCGCGCCGTCGCGGTTTCCGCGCGCATCGTCGAGCGGCAGCATCGAAACGCGCAATCGCCGGGGCGCAAGCGTTCCGGTCAAGGGTCGCTCGCTTTGGCCAAAAGGCGCCCACGCCGTGGCGAAGTCCACGCCTTTGGCCGCCGTTGCGCCATAAGACCGGGCATTGGGCACAAAACCGGTGCGATACGGGTCGCCTTTGAGAGTCGCCCACGCCGCGCGCCCGCCTTTGGTGGTCATCTTGAAGCAACTCAAAAAGCCGGTGTCGCCCTCGCTCATGCGATTGGCGACGAAGATGTTCCACTTGCCGTCGCGGTCGGCATCAGCCAAAACCGGCGTCGAACGAATGCCTTCGCCAACATCGAGCCGGAACCGCTCGCCGCCCCACGCCGAAAGGCCTCGCAGCGTCCCGTCCTGAGCTGACAGCAAAATGGATTGGTAGCCGCTGCCATCGAAATCGGCGACGAGGGGAGCCGACACGCTCGGCGCGCCGCGATACGTCCACGCCGCTTGTCCATCGCTCAAAAACACCTGAAAGAGGCCGTTGGGCAATTGCACCAAGGTTTCAAGCGTGCCGTCTCCGTCCAAATCGGCCAAAGCCAGATAGGGCCGCATCCGCGTTTCGGGCGGCGCGACGCGGCGCTTCCACTTCATCGTTCCCGTTCGCGTCAGGCAACGCAACACGCCATCGTCCGAAACGAAGGCGATGTCCGGCACGCCGTCGCCATCGACATCGCCGATAGCTGGCGAACTTCCGACCCAATCGTCGACGCCATATTTCCACTTCGTTTTGCCGTTCGCCCCGACGCAATACAAGTTGCGGTCATAGGAGCCGAATACGACTTCTTTTTGCCCGTCGCCATTCAAATCGGCAACCGCCACGCCGCCGACAATCCACGAACGGGTTTGCACGCTCCACTCTTCGCGGCCCTTGCTATCGAAGCAGTGCAACTTGCCATCGGTCGCGCCCACGAGAGTTTCGGCGCGCCCGTCGCCGTCCAAATCGGCAATGGTCGGCGCGCCTTTGACTTCAACCGGTTCGCCGTCGTCCTGCTTGCCGGGGATTTCGACGCGCCACTTGAGCGAGCCGCGCGCATCGAGACACAAAACCACGTTGCCCGCCGCGACCACGACATCGAGCGTGCCACCCCCATCGACATCGCCCAAAGCCGGGCCAGCCGTAAACGGTTTGGAAACCGGATAACGCCACACGACCGCGCCCGTCGCATCGAGACGAACCAAAGCTGGCCCATCGACGGCGGGCGCCACTAAATCGAGCGCGCCGTCCAAATCGAGGTCGCCCACAGCGAGCGTCGTGTCGGCATCCAGTCCCAAAGTCGTCTTCCAGCGAATCGCCGGGTAGGTGCGCGGAATGGAAATGATCTCGGCGGGCCGCAAAAGTCGGCGCGGCGCTTTGCCCCGACGCGGTGCGGCGTGAGCGGCTGTTGCCAACAGCGTTAAAGCGGCTACCAAAGCGATTATCTTCGATTGATTCATATTGTAACTTGAATCAATTTTACCGAACTAAGAGCGGTTGTCAAGTCGAGAACTTGGAAGTGTTTCGCGTTTTGGGCGCGCCTGTAGGTTCGGGTGGCGGGCGACCTTGGGTTAAAATCTTTGGGAAATGAATCTCGCTGTTTTGGTGTTGGCCGCAGGAAAAGGCACGCGCATGGAATCGGATCTGCCCAAAGTTTTGCATCCCCTTTTGGGGCGCCCACTGCTCGCTCATGTTCTCGATGCGGCGCGGCAACTCCAGCCAGCCCGTTTGATTTGCATCGTCGGACACCGCGCCGAACTGGTCGAAGCCGAAGTGCGCCGCTCGCACCCCGAAGTCGAATTCGTGAATCAGGGCGAAATGCTCGGCACCGGCCACGCCGTTTTGCAAGCGCAGCAAGCGTTGCAAGAGTTCGAGGGCGAAGTTCTCGTGACGTGCGGCGATGCGCCCTTGTTAGGCGCCGAAACGCTCTTTGATTTGGTGGAACGGCGCGAGCAAAGCGACGCCAGCGCCGCCATGCTCGTCGGGCGCTTGGACGAACCGGCGCGCTATGGCCGCGTGATCATGGCGCCGGGAGGCGAAGTCGAACGCATCGTCGAATGGAAAGACGCGTCCGACGAAGAACGAAGTGTTGAAACCGTCAACGCTGGCACCTACGTTTTTCGCTCGCAGGACTTGTGGAAACAACTTTCGCGCATAACCAACGACAACGCGTCCGGCGAATACTATCTCACCGATGTCATTGGCTTGCTGCGCGAAGATGGGCAACGGGTGGTCGGCATCTTGGTCGGCGCGCGCGAGATGACGGGCGTCAACACGCGCGCGGAATTGGCGCAACTCGAACAAGAGTTGACCGAAGAAGCGCGTCTGCTGGCCGAGAACGAGGCAACTCCTTCATGAGCGATTTCCAGCACCACTTGCACAAGCACGAGCTACGCACCGAGCAAATCAAAACCGGCGCGCTCGATTTGGACGGCTCGGCGATCAAGATTTTCGCGGGCAACGCCAACCCGAAACTCGCTCACGATGTCGCGGCGTTGCTTGGCCAACCGCTCGGCGAGATGATGATCACCCGCTTTTCTGATGGCGAACTGCGTTGCTCGATCAACGAATCCATCCGTGGGGCTGATGTGTTTATCATTCAACCGACCTGCGCGCCGGTCAACGATACCTTGATGGAATTGTTGATTTTGTGCGACGCGTTCAAGCGCGCCTCGGCCAACCGCATCGTGCCGATTGTGCCGTATTTCGGCTACGCTCGCCAGGACAAAAAAGTGCGCCCGCGCGAACCCATCACAGCCAAATTGGTGGCGAACATGATTTCCCATTCCGGCGCCGACCGCATTTTCGCAATCGACTTGCACGCCGGACAAATCCAGGGATTTTTCGACATTCCCGTCGATCATCTACCGGGACAACCGCTTATCGCCGAGTATTTGCGCAACAAAGGCGTGTGCGGCAAAGGAGTGACAGTTGTTTCTCCCGATGTCGGCGGCGTTGAGCGCGCCACGATTCTGGCCGAAAAACTCAGTTCCGAACTGGCCATCGTCGCCAAACGCAGGCCTGAGCCTGGCAAAGTCAAAGTCATCGAAGTCATCGGCCAAATCGAAGGTCAAGTCTGCGTTTTGATCGACGATATGATCGATTCCGGCAGCACTTTCGTCGCAGCGGCGCAGGAACTTGCCGGACGCGGCGCCGCCAAAATCTATGGTTGCGCCACACACGGAGTGCTCAGCGGAGATGCCATCCGGCGCATCAAAGATTCGGAAATAGAGGAACTGATCGTGACCGATACCATTCCCATCGCGCCCGAACGGATGATTCCCAAAATCACCCAACTCAGCGTGGCGCGCGTGTGTGCCGAAGCCATCGTTCGGATTCACCAAAACGATTCGGTGTCCACGATGTTCGACGCGATGTGGTCAGGACAATGATGTGGTTAGGACAATGATGATGTGGTCGGAACGAGTCGAGAAACCACCACACAAGGCAGAGTTGGAGAAGAAACTGGAGAAGGGCGCCTCGGAGTGAGGCGCCCTTTTATTTGTCATCTTCGTCTTTGTCAGATCGAGTTGCCGTGCCTCGAATAAAAACAGTCACGATGGCCGTAATCGTTGCACCAAATACGGCTGCGGCTTCAACTGCATGACCTGTGTAAAACCCATAACCTGACAGCAGCAATGTGCCTAACACGGAGGTTGTCGCACAAACAACTCCAAGCGTTGCGCGATGCTCCTGCCTGCGTTCCACTGCGTGCTGTTGGGTGCGTGCCGTTGGGCCTGTTGCCTTTGCGCCATTCTCATCAGCCGGTCTCAGGTGCCCTCGTTCGTTAGGGTTCGTTGGAAAGGTTAAGAGTTCGGCTTTTTCAGCCTTCGCCGACATACACCTCGCCCGACAATTGCGTTGCGTTTTGCAGCGCGTCCCACAGCGCGGATTCAGCTTCGATTTCCTCGAAAAAGCGCGCGCGTTCGTCGGGATACTGGCTCAGCTCGTCGGCTTCAACGGCCCATTCGCCCGCTTTGGTGAAGGATTTCAACTCGCTCGATAGAGAAAACAAAAAGTCGCAGTTGATGATCATGGCGAACACGTGGCCCGCCACGACTTCGCGGGCATAGACGGTGCGCGTGAAGTGAACGTAGAAGCGGTCGCGTTGTGAGGGCGAGATGCCCGCCTCGAAAAACAGCGATTCGTCGTCGCAGTCAACGTCTTCGCGGGCGAAGGCGGAAAAAGCGCGCCACGTCGGGACTAACAGCGGTGTTTGGCGCGAAGTGTTCCACTGCGACAAAGCGGCATCGAAGCTAACGCACAGGGCGTCGATTGTGATAGGCGTGGTCATTAGGGCGCAAGGTTACAAAGATGAGGCCGGGGCGCGCACTTCAGGGGTTTCTTGTTCGTCTGTAGAGCCTCTCTTATGCAGCTAATGCGTTCGGCGCGCCCTACCCTGGTTTTGGCGTTGCCCATCATGGCCGGTCAAATCTCGCAAATGCTGATCGGGTTAGTGGATTCGGCGATGGTCGGGCACGTCTCGACGCTCGCTTTGGCAGGGTCGGCTCTGGCCTTGAACGTGGCCAACATCCCCACCGTTTTTGGTATCGGCGCGATGTCGGGTCTGTCGGTGCGCGTGGCGCAGGCGCAAGGCGCAAGCGATGATGCTCTCACCGCCAAGCTGCTCCGTCATGGCTTGTGGCTGGCGCTGGGCGTGGGAATTTTTCTGTCCCTGCTCATGCTCGCAATGCTGCCGCTCTTGGGGCATCTGGGTCAATCGCCCGAAGTTGTGCGCGAAGCGAAACCGTTTTTCGCGCTTCTGGCGCTTTCGATGGCGCCGGTTATTCTGGGCATGGGCGTCAAAAGTTTCGGCGAAGCGATGCGCCACCCCTGGCCGCCGACGTTGCTGTTTCTGGCGTCGGTTCCTCTCACGGCGCTGTTCAACTGGGTGTTCGTTTACGGCAATCTGGGCGCGCCCGCGCTTGGACTTTTGGGCGCGGGCGTGGCAACACTTTTGGCGCGCACCATTGCTACGGGCGCGCTGCTTTGGTGGTTGCACCGCGAAGGGCGATTCCAAAAAGTGCGACCCGTCAGGTGGCGCGGCCCTTTGCAACGCGATGAATTGCGTTCGCTGATCGGCGTGGGTTTTCCTGCTGCCGTTCAGTTCGCCGTCGAAGTCGGCGCGTTTTCGGCGGGCGCGCTCATCGTCGGCCTTCTGGGTCAAGACTCGCTCGCGGCACATCAAGTCGCCATTACCTGCGCGGCGACGACGTTTATGCTGCCGCTGGGCCTCGCCATCGCCACAACAGTTCGCATCGGCAACGCGGTAGGTGCCCGACAACTCGATGAAGTGCGCGCCATCGGCGCCAGTTCTGCCGTCGTCGGCACGCTGATTATGATGGCAAGCGGCCTGATGTTTTTGCTGCTGGGCCATCGCATCGCGGCGGTTTTTCTCAAAGATGCGGCTGTCATCGACCTCGCGGCGCAGCTACTAGTCGTCGCAGCGCTCTTTCAATTATTCGACGGCGTTCAAGTCACGATGGCGGGTGCACTACGCGGTCTGGGAGACGCCTTTGTTCCGATGATCGTGTGCGCCATTGGCTACTGGGTTCTGGCGCTTCCGTTCGGCTATATTCTGGCGTTCAAATTGGGCGTAGGCGCGCGCGGCGTGTGGTTCGGCTTCGCGCTGGGACTTGGCATCGTCGCCGTCGCGCTCGCGTGGCGATTCTGGAAACGAACTCAACTCGCGGATTTGCTCGAAATCGCCGACCAATTGCCCGCAGACGCAGTGTTGGTGGCGCACTAGTTTGTCTTTTTAAACACGGAGACGGAGGCACAGGAGGTTCGCAGAAGGATCTTTGCCACGATGAACACCGGAGACACGGATAAAACCATCCAAGAATCATCTGGAAGCTTTCTCTGTTCTTTGTGTTCATCTGTGGCAAAGATTCTTCTGTGAACCTCCTGTGCCTCCGCCGCCTCTGTGTTAAAAAGACAGTGCAGGCACCGATTTGCTAAACTACCACGCCCGAAAATTTCGGATTCTCAAAAACGATCATGAACACTATTGATTTAACGGTCAGTTTGCGCGTCACGCGCGGCAAAGAAGCCGCGAAAGTGATGCGCCGCGAAGGGCTTTTGCCCGCCGTGCTTTACGGACACGGCGAAACGCCGGTGTCGCTCGCCATCAACGCCCGCGAATTTGGCGACGCGATGCGTCATCACGGTTCCACCAGCCTCATCATCCTCAAAGGCTTGAACGACGAAACCGCGCTTGTCAAAAGCATCCAGCGCCATCCTTTTAGAAATACGCCGCAAACCATCGACTTCATCCGCGTGGCGCGTGGCGAAGAAGTGCACGTTAAAGTGCCGCTCGTGCTGACCGGCGAACCGATTCCCGTGCGCACCGGCATTGGCATTTTGACGCACTCGCTGATTGAAATCGAAATCGCCGCGACGCCCGCCAACATTCCCGATTTCATCTCGGTGGACGTGTCGCACTTGGAACTGAACGGCCCCGCGATGCACGTGTCTGAAATCAAAGCGCCCGCTGGCGTTCGCATCCTGACTTCGGAAGACGAAGCCGTGGCCGTCATCAACTTGCCCGCCCGCGAAGAGGAAGAAGCAGGCGATGTCGTGGCCGAAGGCGAAGAAGCGACCGCCGAAGCGAGCCAGCAAGTGCCCGCCGAGCATGGCGGCCCCCAAGGTGGAGGCGAAGGTCTCAAACAAGAGAATCACACCGGCAACCGTTCCAGCACTCCGGAAACTCCGCCGAGTTCATAATTGGAAAACCGAAAAGGGAAGCGCATTCGCGCTTCCCTTTGGCGTTTGAGTTGGCAGCCATAAATTCCTTTAAACGCGGGATTATCCCGCACTCTTAGCACGCCGCTCGTTTGCGGTAAAATCCCGCGGATAGAGCGGCGTCATACCGCAGGAATTGCTCGATTTGCGGCATAATACCATTGTTGTGCTGCTGCGCGCGGTTTGATCGCGCGTCATAATATTACTTGAGATGAACCAAACATCTGTTGCTCCAAACCAACCAGAGCCTGCCAAGCAGATTGTAGATCGTATGGCTGCGATCTATGCTGCTTGCCAGAGCTACATGGACGAAGGTGAAGTTAATACTATCTTCATCCAGAACAAAAGCAGAAGAATCGTAACTAAACCGTTCTGCACAGCTTTTGTGCGTCCTTCCAGCTTTCGCTTTGAGTTCAGAAACCGCTACAGCGAAGAGGAAGAATGGGAGCGGTATGTGGTGTGGACAGACGGCATTTCCGTTAAAACATGGTGGACGGTGCATCCAGGTGTTTATATTAACTCGTCCTTATCCAGGGCTATTGCAGGCGCCACAGGTGTTTCCAGTGGCTCCGCGCATAATATCCCAAGGCTGCTTATGCCCGACGAAATCGGAGGCAGTGCCCTCTCGTCAATAATGGACTGGAAGCTCTTGAGGGAGGAGGAAGTAGGTAGCATCATAGCATACGTAATCGAGGGGCGAAGACATAGCGACAGGCTGACTAATCTTTGGGTAGATAAACAAACACTACTGAGAGCCTGTCTCTGTAGTGTGGGTTTGGGTCAGACTGGAGTTGATGAGACGCGCATCCAAAGTGGTTTATCCCAGCGACTTGAGCGACGAGCAATGGCGTCTGGTGGCGCCTGTTCTTC
>JAABUM010000297.1_pt1 | contig 96174 bp, 188 predicted proteins | sample 5559161 | NCBI WGS metagenome assembly JAABUM01 (sample SAMN10711868, study PRJNA513369) | rock metagenome | isolation source: Antarctica rocks | place: Antarctica: Victoria Land, Siegfried Peak nord
TCCCAGGAAGCCTGGGGCTTGAGCTTCTCGTCGACGAGCACCATGCCCTTGCGCACCGCCGCGCGCTTGACCTTCTTCAGCGCCAGCGCTGCCGTCTGCCCCGCCACCACCTGCGTGCCCACAAGCTCATTCAAACACATGTTCCGATCAGTATCTACAGCACATGAGATGAGGGTGCTGCACTCCTTCCGCGCCAGCTACACCGTCTGCCCTGCCACCAGCTGTACGAGCCAAGATGCACTCCAGCTCTGCCACGCCCAGCAATCTCGGCTGCGCAGCTGGCAGGGAGGCAGTGCGTGCAATGGTCAAGGAGCTGGTCGAATTTAGTGTCAGGGTCAGACATGGTTGGGCGCGCAGAGCTTTCTTAGCAATCCGAGGGAGCTCGTTGCCCGTGCCTGCGAGACGGGCAGGCGCTTGTAGTGGATGCTCTTGACGCTGGTGAGCTTGAAGGAGCCGTCCCCCACGTCCGGCCCCAGCATCAGGTTTGCGCCAGGTTTGATGGTGCCGTGCTTGAGGGTGCCCGCCACCACCGTGCCCACGCCCGGCACGCTGTTCCAAGGATGATCAATCCAGTAAGGAGAGTGCTGAAGCCACACCGCAATCCAGCCTCACAGTTGTGTTGCAGAAAGCGCTGCCCAAGCGACGCGACACAACACTTCTCCTCCCATCCGCTGCTGATGGCCAGCTTTCAGCAGTTGCATGACGGCTTCCTGACCATAAGCATTCCTTGAAGTCGGCGGGCACCTAAAGGTCTCGTCGATGAGGAACTGGGTGGCCTCCCCTGAGCGCTCGTGCCAGCGCTGGCGCTGCGGCAGCAGGCTGTAGAACAGGCGGACCAGCTCCAGGCCCTCGCCTGTGTCGAGGTATAAGAAATGTGTGAAACTCCAGCAGAGGCGCTTCCGCAACATCAAGTCCGTGCCATGCGCTAGCCTCTGTTCAAGGTGTGGCAGCTGGACCCAGTAGCTCTCGGGTGCCGTAGCAGCGCTGCAGGCGCGCAGCAATGCATGCGGCGGCTTTGACACAAGAAGCACAAATGCAAGGTGTACGCACCGGTGACGGAGGAGGTGAGGAAGATGGGGGCGAGGGCGTCGGAGTGGATGTGGCGGGCGCACGTCAGCAGGTCGTCGCGGGAGCGCACCATGAAGGGCCGCTTCTTCACGCCTGGACAACGAACCGGCACGAGCTTATACTACGGCAGCACTACGGCAGCATGATAGCGGCGCACTCACTTATGGCGGGAGCTCACTGCATTGTCGAGACATCTGCACGAAATGCGAAGCCACATCGTCGTGCCGTTCTGCCTCTTCGCGCACCTGGCTTCTTCAGGATGCTCTGCAGCGACTCCAGCGTGTGTTTCAGCACGTGCTCCGGGCAGATGTCCACCTGCATGAGGTGTGCAACAGGCGTTCCGACAGGTATATGGGCAGTGGCTGCCACTCCGCTTGCTGAGGCGCCAGCAGATGCTGTCACTGTGTGTGGCCACACAGCAGGGAACGTATGCAGCAGGGTAGGTCCTGCACCTTGAGTGCTGGCGGTGCGCACCTTGGTGACAAGGAAGAACACAGGGACCTTCAGGGCGAGCGCAACACCCAGGTGCTCCTTGCACATGCCGACCACGCCTGGCGCAGGAAGTGGCAAGACTTGAGGTGGCTGCCGTTGCAAGTGCGAGGACTGTTGATCCGTCAAATGCGCGTGGCCAGGCTGCACCTGGCCACAGCAAGCCAGACAAGGTTTTGGGTGCAGGCACGGCTACAATCGAGCACGATGGCAATGCAGCAGCGCGGGACGCACCGGCATTGGCGCCAACGATGAGGCAGGCATAGTCGGGCAGGTGGCCAGTCAGGCCATAGGCAGTGGTCTTGAAGTAGCGCTCGTGTCCCGCCAGGTCCACCATGGTGATGACCTGCACAATGCTTGCAGGTGTGAAACTCGTATATGCCGTAATGTGATAATTGTCCTGGAGGATTTATAGGCTTCCTGAAAGCTGACGCTGGACTGTCGTGCCGGCCCTGCCATGCCTTGTGAGATGTGCCATGAAAAATGAACCAAACAGGAAGGCAACAACAGGAGGCTACCTTGGAGGCGCGCGCGATGTAGTCAGCGGACGAGTTGGAGCGGAACAGCGGGTCGTTCAGGATCTCCCCGCGGCTGCCCAGCTGCGCGCGGCATTCAACAGCAAGGTCAGTGCTAGGAGTGCAGTGTTCAACATCACAGGGCTCCAAACATATGCGACCGGCAACATCTTGAAGTTTGCACCCAGGGCAAGCAAGCGTATCGACAGCCTCAAGGGCGCGTTGCCGCTGCGGATGCGGACAATTTTTGCCGACGCATGATGATCGGATCAGGCAATGGAGGGGACCTTCCAGAGCCGGGCACTCACGCAGAGATTGTGCTGGCCGATGGAGGAGGTGCGCCCGGTGACGCCCTCGTGCTCGTGCTTGAACACCTTCGAGCGCGCCAGCCCCCGCCCGTCGTCCAGCACGCTGCACGTTTAGGGGTTTGTAGGGTGTTGCATGGTGTTTGGTGCATCGGCGAGGAAAAAGGTCAGTGTCGCAAGGCGGCACGCCTTTTCGAGCATAGCCAGCAGGTGTGACGGAGACGGGGCTCAGAACATGCTGCCCTTGAGGTCGAGGAGAGGTCGAGGAGAGGGATGAGCCATTACGGCTGTCATCTCTGTCACGGATGCAGCACCGCCGAGCACAAGTGCAGCAGCACCAAGTAGACAAGTTAGGTATGCCCGAAAACATGCAAAAGGACGTTGCCGCGCCTGGTCGGGCGCACCTGCAATAGGCGTTAAACCAAAAGATATTGATTTGACTAGGTTTACGATTGATTGCCCGTACCTGCGGGTCATGACGCCCACGAGGGTGGACTTGCCGCTGTCCACGTTGCCGATGATGGCAACGCGCACCTCGAGCGGCGGCGCGATGCCGTTGCGGCGCCACACCGCCACGTCCGCCGCCTCGTACGGGCCGCCGCTGGAGAGCGCTGCGCCGTGGAGAATCCAATGGATCAGTCACCATTTCCCTCGACGTTTGTGTGGTGGCAGCATCGTACAGCTCGCTGCTCCGCTTTGGTGAAAGCGCCGCCACAACATACTCAACTTTGGCAACCAGCAGCCGCCAGATGAGGACCCCTGGCCGCCTTGCTTGCTTGCTTGCTTGCTGGGCTGGAACCTCAGTCTCCCCAAGCGGTGATTGTCCAAGTCCCTGCAAGGACTGTTCGCTGCTGCGCCGGGCCGGAGCGCTCACGCTGACCCCTAAACCCTCGACCCACCTGCGCTGTCGAGCGAGTGCAGCTGCGTCGGCCGCCGGCGGAGCAGCACCACGTCGCACCCCGCGGCCCGCATGCCCTTTTCCATCGCCAACACCACCCGGTCCATCTGCGCCTTGTCCAGGCCCACCGGGCCCCAGCCGTCGGGCACGCCCACCTCCACCATGGCCTCGCCCGTCAACACCACCTGCATTGGTCAGTTGAAACCCTTGATCAAGGTGTCGGGATGATGAGACTTTGAGTTTTCCAGGGGAGCAATGCAGCCCCTCGCGTGGAAGGTGTCGCTCTAAACACGGGAGACCAGGCTCACTGCTGTGAGCCGTCATGGTGGCGCAGCAGCGCCGCACAGGCGCACCTCGGTGGAGAGCTCCTGCAGTGCGCGCTCCAAGCACATGTCAAATTCGCTGGCGCCGTTCTCGTGCAGGCCGGCCTGCTGCAGGGTGCGCGCCACCGCCGCCACCTCTGCCTGCGGCCCAGCAACGCCCGCAATTTTGTACTCAGATGACAGCAGAGCCAGGCTCTACGGTGCTGCATGCCACAGCAGCCAACGCACCCGCAGAGGGCCCTCCCTCTGCACATTCATCCCGGCCCTGTATCCCCGACCTCTCGCCAGCTGCCCCACAGCACAACAGGTGACCCAGCCTTCAGCTCCAATGCAACCGCCGTGGGATGCATTGGTGGATCAGTGACTGGCGCCTTGGAGACGGCGGCCTTCTTGGCGCCGTTGATGAGCAGCTGGGTGGCGCCGTCGCCCTCCTTCAGGCCGGTGATGCTCTCCACCCAGCCCTCGCCCTGATCCGGCTCCTCCTCATCATCCGACGTCTCGTGCGGCGGCGGCTGCTCCTCCGCTTCCTCGGCGTCGCTGTGCTCGTCGGGGATCTCCGCCCAGGCGGCGTCGTTGTCCCGCCCGGCGCTCAGCGGGTGCGCGTGGCGCCGGTTGTGCGACATCCCGGCGGGATGTGACTACCTGCAGCGAGGGGTGGGTCGCCACGTTTGCTGTTGCGCGGTGGCGTCCTCGTATGCTGGCACTGGTCAAGTTCGTTGAGGATGCAACGGCGATGCTGACCAACGGTGCTAGCGTAAGGCAAGCAGGCGCCAGCGTCAGCGTACCTTGTTGCTGACAGCGTCGCTCGTTCCCTTATCTTTGTCGTAAAGCTTGTCTTCGTCTTAGATGTCGTAGACAACGTGCTACTGATCGCTGTTGTTGTTGAGCACTGGCCTCGTTTGGCCTGCAGGCAGCGCGCCTCAGGTCAGGTCACTTGTGCTCAGCACCTGCGCATGGTGGCACATGATGTGCCTGCATGCTATAGCAGGAAAGCTGGCTCACCTCTGATCGATCAGATAATCGTCCATGCTCAAGGGAAGCTTCACGCGTGCTCGGTCATGGCCTCAGCACCGTCTCCAAGATATCTGAAAGCACGGGGTTCAAACGTCAATTCGCCACCTCTGATAACCACTCAGCTGCGCTTCTGGAGCGCTGATTGGATTGCTGAAATTTTGAAATACACGGCATGTCATAACGGGCCTGTCATACAACAGAGCAGTCGAAGCCGGGGATGCATGCAGGTATGACTCTTAGGCCCCAACTCGCACCGATCGCGCTCAGGAGTGCGACAGTCCAGCAAGCTTCAGGATGACTGTGAGATGGTGGAGATTGAGGTTATAAAGTGCATTCGCATAGGAGCCGCACGTCCTGTCGGAGGGTTGAAGGTGAAGCTGCCAGTCACGTGGCACACAACCTTTTCTGCTGCTGCGGGCTGCTGCACCGGCAACTCGCGCATCTTCTGGTCAGCCTACTGTAGCCCGTACCGAGGGACCAGATGCAAGATCCACGCGTTGAGTGTCGGCCAGCAATCAGCAGGCGCCTGGTGAATGGAGAATGCACTTCAGTCGAAACCACATTAGTTTCGAAGCTGCTCCGACACTGACCTGCCTCATATTGCACAGTGCCCGGCGTATTGCATGCTGGAAACCATATTGCAACCCGCGCAGTTCAACCTGGTGTGATATATCAGCTTTCTGGCCAGCCTAGAGCTGGCCGAAGGCTGCCTGATCGACTTTGTCACCTGATGCCGACATGGCCATTTTGCACCACGAGCTGATACTTGACCTGAACGCCGATAGCACCGAGTGGTGTCCCACAGAATGCCACCAGGAGCTGCTTGCAGTTGGCACGTATGAACTGGATGAAGCGACCAGCACGCGGAATGGCCGGTGAGTGCATGCCGCTCTCCACCTTCAGTAGCAAGCCAAACCATATTGCTGCATATTCTCCGCCTGTAGCTGGGATCTGATGCTTGCGTCCTGGAGGTCACATACCATTGGTGCATGCCTGCAGGCTCTACCTGTTTGAAGCCGACTCCGGCACAGCCACCGGCACTTGGAAGCTCGAGCAGCGTGCGCAGCTCGACTGCAGCGGCATCTTCGACATGCGGTGGGCGCCACACACGCGGGCTGCCACGCTGGCGCTGGCGCTGGCAGACGGCAGCGTGCTGCTGGTGCGGCCATGCGAGGCGCAAGACGGGTGGCAGGAAACTGCGCGTGCGGACGTCGATGCCGGAATGGTGCTGACACTGGACTGGGCCCGGCATGCCGCCCATGCGGGGCGCGCTGTGGTCAGCACCTCGACAGGCCAGCTGGCGGTGCTGCAGGTGATGCGACACATCTTCTGTGTTGTTAGCCACAGATGCCCCAGCTGAGTGAGCTGCCACAATGGTTCACATTAATTTCAGGCATTGCTGGTGCGCTAAACATGCATCGCGCTGAATATGCTGAAATGCGCTCAAAGGCAGGCGAGGCGAGCATAGAGGTGGAACAAACATGGCACGGTCATGACCTGGAGGCCTGGTGCATTGCCACCGACTGCTGGCAGGTGAGGATCCACTTTGGAATGTTCACTGTCAACACCTTCTGATGCTTGCGAGTATTGATGCTTTACAGCTCTCACCGTTTACACCGAGGCAGCCCTCATATTCGTCTTGTGCGCTGCTGCGTGACAGGCGGACCTGGTGTTTTCCGGGGCTGACGACAGCAGCCTGAAGGGGTGGGACCTGCGGCAGCCGCCGGACGCCCCCGCGTTCGTCAACAGGCGCGCACACGGCGCAGGCGTCTGCTGCATGCAGAGCAGCACTGCCGTGGAGCACCTGCTGGTGACCGGCAGCTACGACGAGCACGTGCGGCTGTGGGACCTGCGCATGCTGCACAAGCCCACCTGCACCAGTGAGGTGTGCCGCTCCATTCTCTAACGAAAGCTCGAACAGCCCTGCAGGTTGATGCCTTCCTGGCAATGCAGGGCGTCCTTCAGGGTTGACCTCGTGACGATGCAGGTATCGACGGGTGGCGGCGTGTGGCGTCTGAAGTGGCACCCACGCGACCCGCGGCTGCTGCTGGCTGCGTGCATGCATAACGGCTTTGCAGGTGAGTCGGTGTTGTCCAGCAGCAAGCTGCACTGTGGCTCGTGTCGCCTCACAGACAACATCGCACGCTGTCAGGTGCGAGCGCTTGCTGACACATGAAGCTGCCGCTCGCAGTGCTCAAGCTTCCAGATGCAACAATAGCGACCGAAGCATTTTTGGAAGAAGAGTACGAGCATCAAAAGACGTTGGGCTATGGAGCTGACTGGTGCCACATGTCAGATGGGCCGGCACTGGTGGCGACATGCTCATTTTATGACCGCCTCTTGCATCTGTGGCAGCCTTCCTCGGTCCCGAGACTCGCATGATGCTCAGACCGGTTTCAGTAGTCTATTCCGAGTGCAATTCCCCTTCACAACGACACAGCAACTCTTCTCGGAATAGGTAGTGCAATACAATCGGTGCTATGAACTGTGGTACTCGTACATTAGTGACACACGACGAAACAGCTACAGGACGTCACTCCCCAACAGCGCCTTGCGGCAGTCAAACCCTCAAACAGTCTTCACACACCGACCAGCTCCCCCTCTGCGTCGCTGCTCTCCGCAGGCGCCAGCAGGTTCATGCTCTGGAACCTGGACGCCATGCTGTGCGGCATGAAGGCCGTGATGAGCGTGCCCGTCTCGCAGTACTCCTCGTGCAGGATGGCCGCCGACTCGTGCAGCTCGCTGACCAGCTGCAGCGGACAACAAGGCGTCGGCCATCAGAGGAATGTCCTGTCAAGATCTTCCGGCAAGAGCGGCCCAAATGGGCCGACACCCACTGCAATTCTGGACCAATTTGCAGTGTTGCTGCGGGGTGTGCAGCCACAGACGCGACGCAGTCGTGCGGCGGTGCGAGTCGTGCCAATGACTGGACGCATGTCGGTCGACACGCAATCAGTACCAATCATGCACATCTAAGCAACTTTAACAGCTGCGCCGTCGGGTCTCACCTCGCCCATGCCGTATGGGATGAGCACCCGCTGGTGAGTCATCTGCTTGGCCAGCTGCAGCTCCAGCGCCGAGGCCAGCTCGTCCAGGCCGTCGCCTGTGAGCGCCGAGATGCACACTGTCGACGGCCGCCCCGCCGCCACCCGCCGCACCAGCTCCGGATCCGAGCACAGGTCCACCTGCGCTTGCAATAAACAGATGTTGAGAGCACAGCAGGTTGTCGTATCAGGCGTTTGTGCGAGTATGCTAATTTTTGCACTGCCTCCGGAGTAGAGGACTGCAAGAACATGTGTCTGCCATCCAACTGCATCAGGCTCAACTGGGTCCCGGCAGAACCCATGAAGCGTGGACATTTACACACGGCACTCTGCACGAGCACGAGGACCATTGGCCATAGTGTCTGAGCTTCTCCGAGGCTGCCAACATGCAGCACAGGTTGTCCTGTTGCCACTGGTTGTTTCACCGCTGCACCTTGATCCAGATGGTGGCTCGGCAGTTCAGGATGCTGTTGACGGTGTCCGTCTGCGACAAGTCTTTGTCATTGTGTTTGGTGTGAATTCAAACAGACCTTGTTCCAGACGGTGACGGTGGGCAGCTCGATGCTCAGCTCCTTGAGGATGCTGTTGACGGTGTCGGTCTGCGCGGCGGCGTTGGGGGAGCTGACGTCCACCACATGCAGCAGCAGCGACGACTCCCCCAGCTCCTCCAGGGTGGCCCGGAACGCCGCCACCAGCTGCGTCGGCAGCTTCTGGATGAAGCCCACCTGCAGCCGGGGGAGGAATGGAAAGTTGTCAAGGAAGCCATGCATTTGACAGACAAGGCTGGAACCCGACGAACAAAACAACGGCGTTGTTGCGGTGCTGGATTTCAAGTGCTGCAGCAGGATTGCGGGACCGGCAGGGCTCTCGAACACAGGGACCGTCTGGTGAGCAGACCCATTAGGGATCTTTGTGCACTTGCATTCTTTCGCTTGCTTGCATACGCGAGAGACAGTCAACGAGCTGAGGAGGACCGTTCCGGCAATGCTCACCGTGTCCGTCAGCAGCGCCTGCTTGCCGGACTGCAGCTCGATGCGGCGCGTGGTGGGGTCCAACGTCGCAAACAGCGCATCCTCCGCCAGCACCGCGTCTGAGCTCGTCAGGCTGTTCAACAGCGTCGATTTGCTGCGAAACGCGAAAGAAACACTTTTTCAGGATTGGTTGTGAAACTCAAGTCATGCCGACTGCTGAGGATAGCTACAAGCACAGTTGACTTCACAACAACCGCTCCTTCATTTCGACCTGAATGCACTGCCAGATGCTGCGTTTGTGATTCCTGCACCCGCTGTTGGTATAGCCGCACAGGCCGATGGTCGGGATGGTGGCCTCCGCGCGGCGCGTCCGCTGCTGCTTGCGCTGCGCCCTCACCTGCCATGTGACGCACTAGCACATTCGAGCTCATAGTCACAGGAGGAACTAGGTCGTGACAAGCCCCAAGGTAGGCTTGAAGCCCGTGTGGCATGCCAGAGCGTAAAATAGCAATCACCTCGTCAAGCTCCTTCCGCAGGAAGGCCATGCGGTTCCGCAGGATCCGCTTGTCAATCTCGATCTGCTTCTCTCCCATACTGCGACGCGGCGCAAAATGCAGCACGGTTAGCGCCTCTGGGCACGTGAATCAGCATGCACTGCATCAGCTTGAATCGGTAGGTGGGAGGCACGCAATGTGTTGCATCATCCAGCCGGCTCACCCCTTGCTCTGGCCACCCGCCTGCCGCTCCAAATGGCTCCACATCTTCACCAGACGCGGGAGCTGGTAGCTGCTCTTTGCCAGCTCCACCTAAGGTAGCGGTAGCGGTAGCACGTTGGAACAGCCACAGGACGGCAGACAGCTGCACTGCATGAGGCCAGCGAGGCGTGTGAGATTCCAAGAAGCAATGCTGCAGCAATGCAAAAACAGGGGTCTCTTCACCTGGAGCTGCCCCTCTCGTGTGGCTGCGCGCTGACCGAAGATGTCCAGAATCAACGCCGTGCGATCGCACAAGCGCACCTGCGCAACACGAAAAGTTTGCAACAGGAGGAAGGGAGTTTGCCTCCCAGGTACGAGACACTTCAAGGACGCACAGGACAGCAGGGGCCGCGCATGCATCCACAAGACTCCACAGGAACTAAGGAATGCCGGGTGAAGCACAGCTGTGTAAGTTGAAGCTATGTCGAACCAACGGCACACACATTCTGAACCACATAAGCCCTGAGAAGTCGCACCTCCCCGCCCAGCATCTTCTCCAGGGTGCGCTGCTGCCCCGGCGACAGCTCGTCATCAAAGATGACGGTCACGGCGCCGGTGGCTTTCACCGCCTCTATGATCTCCAGCACCTTGCCGCTGCCGATGTAGCTGCGCGGGCTGATCGCCTCCAGGTTCTGGTACGTGGAGCCCACCACCTGCACCAGGCAGCGTGATCGCGAATCAGACACCGTGTTGAAGCTTCACGGTGGCCACTCACACGAAGCCAACTCGAAGTATGAGAACACGTCAATGTGGAAGTGTGTGTCTCAGTCAGCGAGCGAGCTCGAGGCTCTGATTTCGTTCAATGCTGCAGCTGGCACAGCAGAGACCCATCGTAGAGACGAGGCAGCTGTGGTGCCGCCAGTGGGGGCTGAGTTCGAGCAAGCTCTGAACGCCGACCTCCAGCCCCTCGGTCTCCGCAAACGCGCCAGCTCCTCCAGCGACTATTGATAGCAACTGCATTCAACGCATTGGGAGTTGTCCATCTTTACCTCCAGCCCGGCGGTCTCGGCGAGTCGCGCCAGCTCCTCCAGCGACTCGTCGATGCTGTAGCCGTACCGCTTCTGCCGCTGCTTCACCGCGACGCCCACCAGGAAGACCTTCTCCGGGCCCAGCTCCGCCTCCTCCTCGGCTTCCGACCCCGACCCCTCGGAGCCGGCCCTGCAGCATGATTCCCAGAAGGCAGGGTCTGCCACATTGATGGATTGCTGCAGGGTGATGCGCTCTGTCAACCGAGTGAGTCCGAACAGGGGTATGCAGCAACGTGTCCAGCATGTTGGAGGGGGCAATCGCGGTGCATCCTGCTAGTTGTGCAGGTGTGGCATGGTGATGCACCTCAACGACTCTGCTAGGCTGGTGACTTCCGCGCGCCAATCAAATTTGACGTCTTCGGCGTCCGCCTCTGGCGGCGGCGGCGTCACAGGCAGCCGCTCAGGCATGTCCCTCAGCCCGGCACCGTCGCCAGTGTATTGTGGCGTGGCCGACACATTGCAGGACCTGCGGTGCGAACAGTACGTGGCGTCAGCATGCTGGCAGGGCCAGAAGTGGCGCCCGGTGGGGATTTGAACCATGAACGAGCACGCACCTTCTGAGGGGTGGCGGACATGTTTGATGACTAAACGCGTGTCTGCAGAGTGCGTGCGGCTGGTTGTGGGGCCTCAGCACACAGCCAGAGCTGGGGCCGAGCAGTGCACTGCCTAGCAACATCTTTCAGTGGCTAGTTCTGTCAACGGGAAGCGCTCGTGAGACCGGCTGCACGAGCTAGCTGTTTCAGATTGTAATACTTTCTGAATGCATGAAAGTGGACACCCACGCAGGTTTTGACTTGGTGTGAACGGCAAGCCCTGTCACGTGGCTTTGCCAGCAGGTGCAGTTGGACGTGCGCGCCTTGCATCGATTGCAATTCCGTCCAGACTTGCATTGTGGCATCCACCGTGCCCCTCATTAACTCGCACCCGCACCAACAGCCACCTGCTGCATGGCCGCTGCGGCGCATGGCGCTGCGGCGGATGCTGTGCATGACGGGCAGCAGGTATTCACTGACAGACTGCGAGCGGCGAGTCGCGAGGTGCACGGAGTGTCGGATGCTCTGGTGAGACTCACTGACTTGAAATAGACCACCGTCCTGAAACAATGTTGGAATTCCGGCATGGCGGAATACCTGCGGCAGCGTGGCTGAAAGAGCCCTTCGAGTGTATGGACGGTGGATAAAGTAGCATGTGATGCGCAGGTGAACGCCAAGCTTCTGGTTGCGTTCACGGCCGGCAAGGAACGGTACGGCGTCGCCTTGGGTACTTCTATCATGTATTCCGCGCGCTCGAGACGCACTGCACCACAGAGTGCCAATCGACGCCAGGTGTGTGGTCCTCATCAATCTTCTCAGCTGTTGGTTGCCTGCCCGATAGTATTGGGCAGAGTTGCAATCTCAGATGAACCGTGGGTGTGTTGAAAGCTGACTGTGGGGCTTGCTTGGCGCTCTGCAGCACTGGCGCCTCTGGCGGCGCTCATGCCGAGGATCAGCCGGACGGCGGTATTTGAGGCAGATCTGGAATACCTATTGGGGTGAGGCATGCCTGAATACCTTTTGGGGTGAGGCATGCCTTTCAGTAGCGTATCTACTGAGCATGAGCACCCGAGCTGATGCGCCAGCTCGCCTGCTGGCTTTCGTGCCGCTGACAGTTTTCCATGTATGACTTGTTGCAGACCGCAGTGGCAAACAGCATGCGTGGCGCCGCCAGCAGTCGACCTGTACCTGGAACACCTGCAAACGGTGGCAGAGACGGACCCAGCACTGCTGCTGGCGCACATCTACACGCAGCACTCGGCAATCCTGGCGGGCGGGCAGATGATCAGGTGGGCTGGCCTCTCAATCTCTGCACTCTCAGTGGACAGGCGCCGCCTCTGGGGATGCAGACACCGATTTGCATTCGTATTGCTGATGCGTCCCTTCAGCTGTTTTGTCACCGTGTGCAGGCGCATGGCGCGCAAGGCACTGCAGCTGCCGGAGGACCGCGGCACAAGGGTCTTTGCGTTTGACACAGAGGTGAGACATGTGGGTTCTGCAGCCGCGCTGCCCAGCAGTCCCCCGCAGCTTCATTGGCCAGCAGCTTCACGCTGCTGCCGATTGGATGGTCCAGGATCTCACATATATCGAGGAAACCTCGTGCACCGGGGTCCTGCAGGAGAGCCCAAACCGGCTGAGGAAGGAGTGGACGCAGGCCGTCAACGATGCGGCGGCCACACTGACACTCGATGAGCAGGAAGCGGCCGTTCATGAGCATTGCCGAGTGTTCGCCTTCAACAACGCAATCGTGAAGGGCTACCCGGTCGGCTGGCTGGACTGGCCGAGGGCGTATGCGCGCTTGGTGCCCGGGAAGGTGCAGCTGGGGCTGGCAATTGGCGCCGCTGCTTGTGCATATGCAGTGGCCAGATTGTGGACTGCCTGGGCTTCTTGAACAGGCTCGATTGGGTTTAAACACCCCACCATTCAGTTGTACCACATAGGCACGTCGGCATCATTCAATTTGTCCACTTGTCCCAACTGCGGGATTTTGTTGAGCGCCAGGAGGCCTGTCAATACAGTCGTCGCGCCTCAACCTTCCGCAGCTGCTGCAAACGCCGCGAGAGCAATGCGGCCGCATCCGGATCGCAGTACCGCCTTAAAAGCGCAGCACCGGCTCCAGAATTGCGTCCACCTCTGCCGGCGTGGTGGCGGTGCTAAGCACGCGCAGCACGCCCATGTTTTCGTCTGCAGGCGCGCAACACAGCTTCGTCGTCAGCATAGGGAGCGCAGAAGTTCCCGCACAGCAGACTTCGCTGCATCAAGCGAGGTGGTGGTCCAAAAAAACTCTCACAAGCGCTGTGAAGAGGGAAGCGCAATGGCCACTGCACAACACTGAAGAGGCGCGCATCCCAAACCCTGAAACAAAAACAGCGCTCACCGAGGGGGATGCTGGCGTTGGAGGGGCCCTTGCGGTCGCACTCCAGGATCTTCTGCTGCAGCTGCTTCACGTACGAGTCGGAAGAGACGCCTGCCGATTTCTCCACCAGCCAGCTCAGCTGCTGCACTGCATACCTGTGCAAGAATCGCAAGCATGCTTTTGTCAGGGTCCCGCTTGCAGCGACCTGGCCATGTACCTGCGACCTGGCCAAACGTGATCAAACTGCTGCTGGGCCAGCAGTCATCAATGGGCTCAGACAAGAGAAAGACATGCTCGTGCTGGAACCTCCAAAGGCGCGCGCTATAGCCCTTTCCACTGATAGCAAGTGCACACACATACACTTACTCTGAAAGTGCTTGAAAAAGAATCTTGGCATCGCACACACACAAGCCCGCAAGCGAAGCACGCACCCATAGTTGTGGACCTCCATGTTGCGAGTGGCGGCGGACTGCGCCAGCGCCAGGCGGTGGCGCTCGGCCAGGCCCTGCAGCGCCGCGGAGTAGCGCGTCAGCCGCGCACCCTGCACCCGGCTCACCGTCGTCGACTCCCGCACCAGCCGCACCGCCGCCAGGTACTGCGCAGAATGGTGCAGGAAGTGGATGTCAGTTGCTTGGTGCAAGCAAGACATGATGATGATGGCCTGTTAAGCTTCCGGCCAACTCCCGCACCAGTTGCACCGCCACCTGATACTGCCAAGATAGACATTGCATGTAAGAGCACATCAGGGACTACGCAACGCAGTCGGGGTTGTGTTGTGATGAGGCGCCCCGCTCTCAGCCGTTGACTCCCAGACCAGCCGCCAGGTGCTGCACAGAAGTTGCACACGATGGCCGTCAAGGGTGGGTGAAACAGTCGGGGTTGGTGTTGTGATGAGGCGCCTGGCCCACCACCATTGACTCTTGCGCCAGCCGCACCGTTGCCAGATACCCTTGCAGCAAATGCGCACATCTGGCTGTCAGTGCATCGATGCAGTGATCGTCTCGATACCAGCGATGCCAGATGAGGCCACTGCAAACACCATTAAGAACAGTAGCGGGCTGATGTCGGTTTGCGCCGGCACCAACATGGCCAGCTCCTGTCCGGGATGATGCATTGCAGCGGGCGCATCCGGAGGACATGTGCGCAACATGCTGGACTTCTGCAGACGGCAGAATTGGCAGCACAGTCGTGCCTGTGCGTCCTGCCCCGTCGGCCGCCCCTGCAAGGCGGCCGCCCGCATCCCGTTTGTGAACGAGCCGATGGCGGCGTCCCAGCGGCCCGCCTCCATGTGCGCGACGCCCTGCCGGGAAACACAAGCCGTCCTTCACGATGTTGCCAGCAGCTGTCATGACAAACTTGGCAAGCGCACGAAGGGAGAGAGCACCATCCAGTGCAGCTGTCCGGAGTCGGAAGTCGCGTGAGCTGCCGCAGCTGGCAGGGTATCAGGGCTGGACTCGATCGAGAGGGCAACCAGGGCACCTGTTGGTGGTAGTCGCCAGCCGGCGATCCGATGGGCTGCGTCTGGTGCTGCTGCTGGGATGCCGCGGCCGCCGCTGGCTGTTGCGGCCCGGCACTCGGCGTCGCATCTGGGCCCATGGGATTTGCGGCAGTGGGGCGCGAAGGCGCCGGCAGCGCCAGCCCCGAGGTGAGCGGCACCAGAGGCGCGTCCTCTGCAGCGGCGGAGCAGTGCGACCGTCAACAGATGCTTGCCTTGCCGAAGACGAGTTGCACTTAATGCAGCAGTGGGGAACACTGGTGTGTGATGTACGACTTTGGGCGCTCTCACCCATGGGCTCGCCGAACAGAGCGGGCAGGGGGCCGGGGCGCGTGGGCGGCGCGCCGGTTGGCACGCGCACCGGCTGCGGCGCTGGCCGCGGCCGCGCCTGCTGCGGCGGCGCCAGCTGCACCGGCGTCAGCTGAGCGCTGGAGGCGAAGGGGTCGTTCGCCTGCGTGTCGAGGGTTTCCGCGGTTTTCAATGCAAGGAGTCATGCCAATGGAGATCACCGGAACCGCAAGGCGACCTGGTGCATTCGGCCGATGGTGCCGCATGGCATCGTAGTTCGTCATGGCATAGTTCGTCATGACATCGTAGTCACAACATTCCGCATCCAGCTCGCAATGACAGTGCCAGTATCAGTCGATAAGACATGCATGGACTCGATGCACTCTCGCTTGCAGATGCAAGCAAGGCAAGCAAGGCCTGTCGAACTCCGCTGGGGAGGTGTGCTGGGAACACACGCACCGCTGTGGACGCGCCCTGCGCGAGGCTGGGCGCCAGGCGGCTGGGCGCGGGCTGCGGCCGGGAGCGCATCGCGCTGCCCCCCAGCGTGGGGCCGGCGCTGCTGACAGAGGACGCTGGCGATGGCGGCGCCAGCGACAGGCTGCCGACGGCAGCGCGCAGCGCCTCCGTGTTGTCGCCCGACGCCACCTGTGCACAAGTTGGGGAATTTGATAACTCTGGAGGATTTGCATGTTGGTGCCAGCACCAGGGTGCCGACACCCGGCAGCTTATCCACTGCGTGACGAAGTGCTGGTGTCGAGAAAAGGCGTGTGCTTGCAGGCGCGTGTGACATAGGGCAAGGTAGGCACCGAGCCCGCACCTCCTGCTTGTCGCGGATGCGGATGTCGAACTTGCGCTTGGCGGGTCCGGTCGTGCTGCCGCTGGCCGTGCTGCCTGCACCGTCCCTGCCACCTCCCTCCTCGTCAGAGCTGCGACAAAGACACCAAGAAACGATTGCTGTATGCGTTGCAGAACCACCATCAAACACGGGTTCTGGTCGATGCCAGATGTGGATACAATTGCACCAGTCCTCATCCTCGAAAAGCAGCAGCAACTATACACAGATACGGACATCGCTTCTGCACCAACAAAGGCGCCAACCTGTAGAAGCCGTCGTCCGCTTTGTCGCCCTTGAAGTGGGCGCGTGCCGCCGCCTGCTCATCCGTCCCGGCCCTGTCCGGGGAGTCCAGCCCGCCCAGCAGGTCTCGCGGCGGCTGCCGGGTCGATGGCGCGGACGCCTGCGCCATGCAAGGTCTACTAGGTCAGCTGTGCGCACCAGCGCAGAGTCATGCTGCTTGACAAGCTTGCACGCAGCCTCCTTGACGAAGGGTCGAAACCCATGACATGCTGCACACGATAATCCCTCATCGGCCAGCATCTCATGCAAAGGCGAGCGCACCTGGCTGGCGCTTGGGGAGCTGCGCGTGACGGAGCCGCGCGCGCCCGCCGCTGCCGGCGCTGCAAAGTCTCCCAGGTCCAGCAGCGGTGAGGGCCCCGCGCCGCCGCCGGCCCTGGCGCCGCCGCCGGTCCGCGGCGTCTCCTCCGACATGTCCAGCAGCGGCGCCGGGCCGCCGTCGGCGCCAGCCGCGTCGGCGAGCGCATTGAACGCCTGTCGTGGACATGGACACCCGCGACATCAGGGGCGCTGTCCGAAGCTGCAGCACTTCTGGTGCCTTTTTGTGATTTCACAGAACCACAGGCATGACGGTCGAGGGTACCAGTCACGAGGCCGAAAGCAAGCGCTGTCTCGTCGTTCAGAAGATCGTCTGCCACTCAAAACTCGAACATCGGAGATCCACAAACCGCAACAGGTTCGCCAAAACGCACCGCGTTGGTAGGGTCGGGGTCCAGGGACTCGGCGATGGAGTCGGCGCGGTCGGACTTGTAGGTGCGGGAGCGCTGGAAGGGCGCGAGAGGATTGCTGGAGTGGACGCTGCCCTCCGCCTCGTCCTCGTCGCTCCACGCGCCCGCCGAGGACGCGCCCACCCCTGAGCCGCCTGTCATGTCAGTCGACAGTGGCACCTCCTCAGGTGGCGCCGAGAAGCCTCAGAACCGTCACCAGGGCCACATCAGCGAAGCCACATCAACAAGGCCCACAGTGGGGGAGAATCACCAGAGGGTCAGCCTTTGCCGACAGGGCAGTGGGCCTGCTGGGCTTTCAAGGGGCATCGACGCCCAGTCCCGACGCCCTGCAGTCATGTGTCCAGCAGCAGCTGCGCATGTGCTGGAGCTTTGCTGGGTGGTCACCTCCGCTGGCGAGCGCCTCCAGGGCGGACAGGTCGAACACCTCCTCCTGCGCCTCCGGCAGCGGCACCGCGGTGCGCCCCGACGCCGTCACCTCCCCGCCCACGTACGCCTGTGCGTAAACGGACGATTCATGTGTAGAGAATGTACTTGCATTGAACACGTGAGGATTCACGGCAGGCTTCGGTCGCAGTGGGCTGTCTGCGAAGAGCCTGCCAGCCAGCCCGGTAAACGCGAGGCCAGCTGAGGACGGGGAGACCAGCTTTGCGCAGAGCTAGGCAGAGCGGAAGGCATGCAGCTCTGCAGAGCGAAAAGGCACAGCGAGACACGCACGGCGAGGGAGGAGGCGTCGAGGCGGTCGATGGCCCCGACGTCGTCGATGGCCCTGAGCGCCTCGGAGGGCAGCCCGCCCACCGACGCCTCCATCGCAACGCAGCTGCCAGGCGGCGCCAGCGCCACCGCCTCCCCCGCGTCGCCTGCGCGCAAACGGAAACCCAGTAGCCCCTTGGTTGACGTGACAACAGCTGTTGGATATTGCAGCTGGTTCAATACTGGTGTTTAGCTGCCAATCTGCTAGAACAGCCTCTGGATACACATTCCAGAGACGCCGCGGAGACACTTTGGAGACGGCGGGATTCTGATGCAGCCTGTGCAGTAGTCCTGCAGGGTACTTGAGCCAGACTGGGAGACGCTTCATTCAGAGACACCACCAAGACACCTCCGAGGCGATCGCGTGAGAATACAGACGATTTCACGGCAGCTAAGCAAAACGCTAGCACGCAGTGTCCTGCATGACAGGGGGCAGGGGGCGTCAGGAAGCCAATAAGCGCACCGATGAGGCCGCCCATGGACACGGACCAGTCCGCCGTGAGCGTGCGGGCGCCGATGGCGGAGGCGCGGGCGAAGCGCGCCTCCAGCAGCCACCGCAGCTTGTCCACCTGCAGAAGTAATCAAGGATGTCAATTCATACTCACGTGGCTGCTTGCACTTGGCACATGTTGAGTGGACGATGAAAAAGCACGGCGCCGCAGGTTGCACATCGTGTCGAGACCCTGCTGCAGTGGCAATGAGAATTAAAGCAGCACACAAAGACGCACAAACAATCGAAAGCTTTCTTGTGGACCGTAGGGACGAGTGTCAAAGTCGCACCAGGGGGCCGTCGCGGGCAGCCTGGCTGCCGGGCGGCGCCTTATTGGTGAAGTTGCGCAGCGCCGCAAAGTCGCCCTGGAAGGCGCACAGCGGCAGCACCTCCTCCCACTGCCCTGCAGTCGGGAGCGCAGGCACAATCGCATTCAGTACACATGCGTTAAGTACAAGCGACCTTGATAAAGCGGTGCAACCGCCATAGCTATCTCTCGGCAACTGACACCTCCCCAGAGGACACGATTTTTCCGAGTACATGCCGCGATGAAAAGCATTGGTGTCCTTGTGGTTTCACTGACAAACGAGCAACTGCAGTGGACAGCAGGGCACGCGCCTGCGGTCTCGAAGCACTCGCGCGCGACGCTGAACTTGCCGTAGGCCATGGCGCCGCGCCCCAGCACGATGAGGCGCTGGTACAGCGCCGATCCCTTTGGCGGCGGGCTGCATAAGCAGGAAAAAGCGCAAGTCCATCAACACGTCAGGTTGTAATGGTCAGATTCTGATCATGACGCTGTAGAGCGTCAGCTCGGCCCATGATTTTGGGAAACCGTGACGTCGAACATGCGCCACAGCAGCACTGCAGCCTTGTGAGTGCCTGCATGTTGGCATGCTGCTCAGGCTCGGCTTAGCGACTGGTCTGATGGGGTTTCAGAGACGCACTCTGGGAAGTAGATGGAGCGCTTGTACTCAGCGAGCAGCGTGACCAGCGCGGCGCTCCACTGCCCAGCGGCGGCGGCGCACGCCGCGGTATCCGCCGCGCTCAGGTGCAGCGCCCTGTTGGGCCCCGTCAGCTGCACCTGTGTGATGAATGCATGGTTTATGAAAATGGAGTAGGAGGCCCTTTGTTGTATTTCCTGAAAACGTCTAGGCGCCACCCGTCTTTTGGCGCCACTGGCCTCCTTTGTTTTATGATTTTCCAAAAGGAAACTGTCGAGCACCGTTTGAAAAAGGGAAAGAACAAAGGAGGCCAGCGGCGCTACTTTGAAAAGCTGCAAACCTTCTCCGGCGCCACTGGCCTCCTTTGTTCTATGATTTCTCAAGAGGAAACCGTCGAGCACCGTTTGAAAAAGGGAAAGAACAAAGGAGGCCAGCGGCGCTGGTTTGAAAAGCTGCAAACCTTCTCCGGCGCCACTGGCCTCCTTTGTTTTATGATTGTCCAAAAGGAAACTGTCGAGCACCGTTTGAAAAAGGGAAAGAACAAAGGAGGCCGGCGGCGCTGTTTTGAAAAGCTGCAAACCCTCTCCGGCGCCACTGGCCTCCTTTGTTTTATGATTTTCCAAAAGGAAACTGTCGAGCAACCCTGACAAGCAATCATGCATGTATTGAGTCCGGTGGCACTGTGCTGCACACGTCTACTATCACAGCCCAAGGTGAGCGACCTAAGGCCTCACGCTTGCAGGGTGCGGCAGTGGACTGACGACAGCTGCAAATCATTGCAACAGCACGGCCACGGTCTGAGTATGCGAAAGAGCGTGAGCAGTGGCAGGATGGGCTGCAGCACTTGGGTGGATGCATGGGGTTGGCATCAAGGACGAGCGGAGGACAGCAAAAGCGACATCTGTGAAGATTCACACAAGGATCGTTGAAAGAGTCAGGGGTGTCTTTGTTACGCACCGCCAGGTCCGCGTAGCCGCCGGCGACCAGGGCGCCGAGGGTGGCGGCGTCCACGCTGGCGGAGTCGAAGGTCTCCAGCGCACGACGGATCTCCAGGCGCGCCCGCCACTGCCCGTCTGCATCAGCCGCACACACCCCAATGTCAACAACTGCTCCGAGAAGTTGTTGTGCATGGATACACGTGCATGCGTGTGCAAGACAGGCGAGCGTGTACAAACCATGAGATGCTCGTGTCGGGCCCACCAGTCAGGCAGCTGCCTGGTGGCTCAGCCAGGATCCTCAGCATGCAGTGCAACGCAGCTCACAGCAAACTAACCCACCCGGCAGCAGACCGCTGGCAGGCAGCGACGCCCACGCCTGCAGCAGCGGCGGCAGCAGCGACACAGCGCGCGTCGCCATCTGCGCGCGCCCACCGGGCGCCGAGCGCACCAGCAGCAGCCGGTCCGGCAGCGCGCCCAGCAGCGCCGCCCGCGGCCCCGCGCCGTAGGCCGCCACCTGCACCGCCTGCCCGTCCCATCGCAGCAGCCACACCTGCATGTGCAACCAGTGAAGTCGGGACACTGTGTAGCAGTAGGGCTAAACAGTGCGAACTGATGCCAGCCAACTGAGGCCTCATGCATCTTGAGAAACTCTTGTTTATCTTGGATGGCGTCCTTTTGTGTTCTTGCATTGTAGCTGCTGCTTTCAGACCAGGTGCCGGGCGGTCACCTGGTGCTCGGAGGTGGCGTACAGGAGCGCAGGGCCCAGCCACAGGCAGGAGGTGATGCCGGGCGCGGGGGGGCCCGCGACCAGCACCCGCAGCTGCGGGCTCACGATCAGCAGCCGCTGGCTGGTCAGCACCGCGCCCACCGCCGGCGGGTGGCGCACCGCATCGGCGTCGCCGGGCGTGTCCTCCCGCAGCGCCTGCCACGCGACCTGCATCGGCGGCAAAAAGCATCGGCATCTGCCTGTGGTAATGCCTCTCATGCTTCGTAGTCGATCGAATACTTCGAGGCCCAGCTGAAATGTGTAGGGGCATTGGCAATGACAGCAAGATTCACTTCGATTGAGTAGACACCCTGACGAATCGAGCCAGCTGAGCCATGCCCCCAGCAGGCAGCAAAGGCCAAGTGCAGCGCACCTGGGTGACGTGCTCGCCAGGCAGCAGGCTGAGGGAGTGCAGCGCCGCGATGGGGCCGCCGCGGCCCTTGCGCTGCGGCGCTGGCAAGTGCGCCAGGCACAGCTCGTTGCCCGCGGTGGCCCACGCCAGCCAGCGCCCCTCGCTCGCCGCGTCGGGCTCCTCCAGCATCGCCAGCGCCTCGTCCGCCAGCCTGCCCCGAAGCGAAATGAAATCATGAGATCAATAAACATCATCTTGACACAATGCTGAGTTCAAACAGTGCCTGTCGCCGCATCGGGGTCCTCCAGCGCCACCGCCGCCTTGTCCGCCAGCCTGCCCAGGAGGGAAATTTAAATCGCAATGACCCAGTGCGGCGATGAGCGTGTCCTCACCCGGCTTGACGCTACAGCAGTGACGTCCGATGACGAGACGCTCGGCCAATTAGCCAGGCGTCTGACAAGTGCAGAGCAGCAGCAACAGCGCAACCGGTGTCCTTCCTCGGCCTGTCCTTCCCAACAGGAGTAGTTTGTCCCTTCATGGCTGACCCCCGAGCAAGGACCTGGAAACAGACACAACAGACAGAACGACTCACGGCGGCGCGCGCAGCTTGGGGCCGGGGAACAGGGCGAGGATGCCGCCCTGCTTGGCGACGGCAGAGCCGGAGGGGCGCTTGGGCAGCTCCTCCGCCTCCGTCTCGTACACCTCTATCGTTGCCCGGTCCAGCGCCAGCACCGCAAACAGCTCGTCGCCCGGCCCCACGAACGCGCCGCTGATGCCTGTGTGGTAATGTCGTATTGTCGGACGAAGACGGGGAGGGTCGCATAGGCAAATTGAAAGCTTTCCAGAGCGAATACTCCTCTGTTGCCGATGTCGTGCGCCCAGCGCGGTCATGCAGCCTCAGAACGTGGTGTGGACCACCTTGTTGTGTGGCTGTGTGAGAATGGTTTCACCTGGCAGGAAGGACGGGGCGGAGTCGCCGGGCAGCTCCACGCCGCGCTGCGTCAGACGCGCAAACTCCCAGCCGTCGCCGATACCTGCACAGCCAAGAGAATCAGGGTGGCCACTGCGCGAAGCCAAGTCGCAACTCGCCTTGTGCCTGAGCACGTCCTGAAGCATTTTACCTAGAACAGAGATGTGACACATGTGTTGCAGTATTTGAGCACGGATTGATGACGACCTCAGCAAGCCACAGCGCCGACGATGACACCCAAGACGAGCATGTGCCGACAAAGCCCACCGTCGGCGGCGGCGGTGCGGCAGAACAGCAGCCAGGCGCCGCGCGCCGGCGAGTGCACCAGGTGGTGCGGCGTGCGCAGCGCGCCAGTCGCAGAGCGCGGCGGGATGAGCGCGTACGTCGACAGCTGCCCCGAGCGCAGCGCGTATGCCGCCAGGTGACCGTCGTCCACCAGATACGCATGCCGCGGGAAGCTGAGCTTGCGGCTGGTGCTGCACGTCGATAAGACATGTGTGATGGTCAGCAGGGGCGGCAACGCGCAGGCGGCGGCGCCCAGGCCTTAATCGTCAGACATACGATGGGGCAGAGGCAGCGTCAGATGCAGGCAGCGGAGTCAGATGCAGGCAGCGAAACAGCCGCACGGCAATGCAGTTCCGTCACAGCAGCCGGCAGCGACAGGCCCGCGCTGTGCCATCTGAGCAACGCAATGCTGAGTACAAGAGAAGCACAGCGGCCGCACCTGCCGGGCTGCAGCGCCCAGAACGCGAGGCTGGTGTGCAGCGGCGCGTGCGGCGCGACCGCGGCCGGCGCAGCGTGCACCGTCTCCCCTACGCCCAACAGCGTCGCGCGCAGCAGCTGCTTGGCCGCCAGCGCGTCCGCCGCGGACAGGGAATCGGACGACGCGCCGCCGCGGGAGGCTGCTGCGCCCTTGCCGTCGGCTCCGCCAGGGGCAAAGCCGGGCGCCGGCGCCCACTGCAGCGCCGCGAGCGCCGCGCCGGGGTGCAGCAGCACGCGGCCCACCTCCGCGCCCCGCCGCACTGCAGAGACGCAGTCGAGAATGCTCGAAAAGAACGTTCGATGGCGTTTAATGCTCTGCTTGCTGCTTGCCACGAGCCTGACATCGCGACTGTCTAGCATGAGTGTCTAGCCAAGCTGGAAGGCACCACCAGGCCCTGGCATGCACTGACCCATGCGGTCGTGCTGCCCCCGCGGCAGCCGCCGCCCAATGTCGCAGCAACTAAACCCGCGCACCCGTCGCAGCGCTGTCGGTGCTCCAAATGGGCGTGGCGGTCCAGAAACCGTGTTCCGTCTTGCGCTCCAGCTGCTCCGGCTGCTCCGTCGCCGCCGCGCCCGGCTCGCCATCCTCCGGTGCGTCCGCCGCCCGGAGCGCCTTGAACTCCGCACCGAATGTGTCCTGTTGCAGGATCAGAGGACCACCTTTCCAAGTTCCTAGCATGCCGTTGTCACTTGATCGGAAGCGGCAAGGCTGGGACTTCAAATTTCTATGGGTAATGAGCGTCGCCTCGCCAGTTCCCCAGAGCAGCATCTCACTCAGAAGGGGCACACGCATGTGCTGTTATGTGCTGCAGTCGGCCAAACCTGCCGCTTGACAGGCAGCCGCACCTGCAGGTTCTCGGGCTGCACGAGCAGGGTCGACAGGCTGGAGCCGGCCTGGTCATTGACCAGGCGGTGCGCGTACGTCTTGATTGAGCCACGGGTGTCCTTGGCAAACACCATAATGCATGCGGACGCCTGCAACAAAGCAACAGGATTGATCACAACATTCCACCACTCAGATTCCATCATGCACACTCGTGGTCAAATTCGGGCTGCAATGAAATGACCAGCACCTGTGCCGTCACAAAATGCAGTGTTGCCTGCCCGCTTACCTGGATGACGCCGACACCAATGATGAGGTGCCCGTCCATGACCCTGAATCTGCCAGCGCTGGCAGGTGTGGCTCTGTAACCAAAGAACACCAGGTTGACACGTCTGTCACTAAAATGTCCTCTGAATGCGCCACAGGCCTGCAATCGGGTCAATAGTGACCTCTGGCGCGCTACTCGGATTGAACATCAGCAATCTGCACAGCAAAGTCTCTGCGACATTTTCTGCTTCTGTCACCTGGTGTCGGTGAGCTCCCAGGCCGTCACAAAGCCAGAGCTGGTGCAGGCCACCACCAGGCAGGCGCCCTTAATCAGGGGGTGCGGCTCGGCGCGAATGAACGCGCGGCTGATGCCCGTCGGCTTGCTGCCCTCCAGTGGGTCCTGCTCCACTGCAATATCGCAACAAATTGCACACTTTCTAGCCTTGGGGATATGTCATATTCTGAAGCTGTGCAAGAGACCGTCAATGCCACATTGGGTGACAGAAGTTTTACTCGTCTCTCACAAGAACCACAAATGCTATCTGTGCTTTCGAAAGCAGCGCGCACCTAGCGGAACATTCCACACCGAGGTGAGCGTCTTCCCAAGGACCGAGCAGCCCGACAGCGTGCCATCGGCAAAGGCCACCAGCAGCTGCGCCCCTGCGCAATGCAGCAAGGCGGGACCTTTCAGCATTGCGCACTGTGAATCCACACTGCAATTCCTCGCCTCTGGTCTGCAGGGTTTCGAACAGACTGCTGCCGCTGCCGGTTCACAGCTGCAACGGCTCGATGGCAGGAATTATGAATGCACCACCGCATCTCCACTTCACGAACAAAACAGAAGATTTCGAAGCGGCAACTCACGGGAGGGGTGGGCCGCTAGGCCGACGATGGGGACCTTGCGGTCTGCGCGCAGCTGCAGGCCCTGCTTCAGCTCCGACTGCTTGCCGCCCTCCGGGATGTACGCGATGCGCACGCCCGCTGCGCGGTGCTTGCACAGGAAGATCAGCGGCCGCGAGCCCTGCAAGCACGGGACAACATCGGCTCGCCTGAAGTAGTTGAAGCTACGAAGTCGCAGCCGCTCCCGCTGCTCAACTGGCACAAGCTCTTGAACAGCCAGCATTGCCGGGCTATCCTGAGCGTCTGCAAGCATGTGTCCTGAAAACTCACCGCAGACACAGCCAGGTGGTACTCCTGCTGCTTCTTTTCGTGTCGCCCGGCACCGGCCAGCAGCGCCTGCCGCTGCGACAGCTGCCCGGCGTACGCCACCAGCGACCGGTCCTGCAGAGGCATTGAACGTGTGAGGGCATCAAGCCGAGAGATGCGCGGCTGGCCATGAGCGTGTTGTGCAATGTTGCAGCTGCGCAGCTCAGCGCCACGGCTGCCAAGCCTGCTGCAGCGCCTGCTCGACCCAAGCGCTGCTGGTTCCGGCAACCATACAAGTCTGCTGTCAAACAACTGAACGATACAAATCCTCGCTTTCCAAAGCCTGTGCACCTGCAGCAGCGCTATCAGCAGGCGTCCGTCCATGGAGTATGCCAGGCTGACCGGCGTGCTGCGCAGCTCTGCGGTGGCCAGGCAGCAGCCAGAAGAAATGTCGAACTCGCCCAGCCCCCCGGGCGTCCCCTGCAGGCATGCGATTGGGACTGCACTCGCCGACAGTGGGGGCGCAATGGGGACGGCATGCGGGTCCATGGTGTGTGTGATGCAAAACTGCACGAGGACGAGAGCGAGGATGATGAGCCAGCAGGGACAATCATTCACCACGGCGATGGTGGCGTGCTGCGGGTGGAACGCGGCGGCGTGGGCATAGCGGCCCGCCTTAAAGTGCGCATGGTCCGTCTGCGCACGGAATCGTCTTGGTATATCAGATGCAGATCACATCCCCTGGCATCACACTTGCTGTGTCCAGCCTCATATGTAAATGTGACGGTGGTCAGTGGTTCTGCACCGTGAACAGTGCCGAGAAGTCGATGTTGCGGAGCAGCTTGATCTGGAGGTCCGGCGTCGGGACCCGCTCCTCCTGCTGCGCCCTTGCGGCCCTGCACTTGCCTGACCGCTTGGGAGGCATGCTGGCAACGGCTATGGCTGTTTCTGCTGCACTAGCCTTATTGCACTCGCATCTTGCCAAGTGTGACTAAGTTGCCCTCTTGACGTGCCACCGTCGATGGTATGCAGTCGCGAGGCCCTTTCACTATCAACGTGGCGTGCATGCACTGCGCTGCTGCGCATGAAAATGCGGTAGTCGTGCATCGAAATTCGGTCAGCTTCTGTTGAATTAGCTCTGCCAATTCGGCTGATTGCACATCTCTCAGCATGCAAGCGGCACATGACTGACACTCAAACCCATTTGCAGTTACCTCCAAACGAGTTTCGAGGCTCCTTGCAGCACGCTCAGCAAGTCTCGCCGCAAACGCAGTGTGCGTTGTCAAACGGTGCTTGGATCGGCACCGTGCTGTCGTAAGCCTTCTTAGGCCGCAATGGCGCCAGCAAACGGCGAAGAACAGCTGTCAGGTGCGCTTGATATGGAAGGAGCCACCCGTGAATGCCGTTTGTACAGGGGGTCCCGCTGCTGACGGCGCATTGTGCGTGTGTGGCGCAGCGGCGGACCTGCTCAAGAAGTCCGCCGCCGGCACGCTCACAGACTCAGAGGCGGCTCAGCTCAGCCGGCTTAAGGGCAAGAAAGCCAGCGCAGAGGCTGCGCCAGAGGATGACGAGGTGACGGCGCCATGTCCCGCCTGAGTGACCTACTGCTGGATTGACGAATTGCCCCACAGCAATGCCAATGCTGCTTTGCAGAGTCAGGAGTCAGGTCGTGCATATGTGGGGCATCTGTTGTGCAGCTGAGGTGCCGAAAGGCGGCAATCCGCGTCACGCATGCCGCTGACTGCCGCTCGGCGCGCAGGAGGCTGATGATGAGGACTCGGAGGGAGACGATGAGGAGGAAGATGAGGATGAGGATGGAGACGTGGAGGATGACGAAGACGAGGAGGAGGATGAGGTGAGGGAGATTGAAGATCATGATGCTTTGGACAGCAAGCCGCTAGTTGCTTGCAGGAGGCCACCTTTCAAGAGCAAAGCTTGCAGAAAAATGGCATGGCACTCGGCAGCAGCAGATCACCTGGTGTGAGCGGCCTCGCAAAAATTTCAGCGTGCATGTGGTCTGGCCAGGAGGAAAAGCCAAAGGCCAGCTCCGGCAAGAAAAGCAGCAGCAACACAAAGGTGAAGGAGCCGCCGCAAAAGAAGCAGAAGGTGAGATGCCAATATCTTCATCTTGTGTTTGTAGAGATGTTAACCTTTTGCTGTTGTGATTGCATGGTGCGTAGCGCTTGGGTGTTTGACGCTTGAGACGACAGTCGCCTGACTATAGCAATTCTTCTTCACTTGCAGGCTTCAGCTTCAAAGGCGGGGCCCTCGAAGGGCGGAGACGATGAGGAGGTGACTGCTCAGTTATCTTGGACATATTGCAGCACTCATCAGCGCTCTGCATCTCAATGATGAAAAGTTGTTTGGGGTTTCGCTTCCTGAATACATGGTCCCCTCCGCAGCTTGCCCATGCTGTTGATATCGGCTGCGCAGGCCTCGGATGTCGAAATCGTCAAGGGGCTGTCGGGCGACGAGGTCGACACATCGAACATCATCGCAGGTGGGCCATCGTCCTGCCATCAGATCAGGTGCTGTCCTTTATGATCATCCATTTTGCGCCAAATTCGACACATCTCCCCGAGTGCTCACATGATTTCACTGGCTGAACAGGCGGGCGGCGCAGCCGGAGAGGGCGCGCCACATCAGCCCCAAAGTACTCCAGGCAGACAGCAGCCGCTGACTCGGACGACGAGTGGTGATAGGCTGCAGCGGGCTGTTCTGAGTGCTGCAGACGGGTTTCTCTGGTCTGATTGGCAGCAATTGGCGGCGGCGCAAGTGCATCACCCCCCATGGTCGTCCACGTCACTGGGACGTACGCAAACGATGAGCCATGTGACTGTGTGTTGACCCCTATCGTGTTTTTTTTGCGTGCCCAATGTGCATATTGCCATACCGCTAAGCCAGATTGTAAACCTGACAGCAAAAGACAGGAATCCCTGTCCCACTTCGACGTCGTAGCGCTGCGGACCATGATGTGGTGACTTGCTTTTGTATTTTTTTGTCCAGACCTGGACTGTGTCTGCTCGGCAAGGCTGGGCGAGTGGTGCAGTCCGTCACGAACAGTCGGAACTGACGCAAAGTGAGTCGTACTGAACAAGATGACCCCTTGAAATCGGCCCGCGTAGTAATTAAAGGGCGGACGATCCAAAAGATGCGGCAATTTGCGTCAGCTTTTCGTTGCTTGAGCTTTTCGTCTCTGTTGAGGAGCTGCTGTGCCCGGGCTGGAACATTCCGTCGCGCTTTTCGTCCCGAGGGCACATGTAAAACCACACACACAGAATGCCATTCACCACACACAGAATGTTATCCTGTCGATGAAGCCGTGCTGAAGCAGAGTGGTCGGCTGCAATATGGACACCCATAGCAATTGCAAACGCCAAAGATCGCGTCAACATCCGAGGCTCGGGCCGTCACCATGTCAGCCAGCAGCCAGCAGCCAGCACGCGTACGTAGATGGTGCTGTGCCTGACGACGATGATTCTGCGCTGACGCTCAATCTTCTTGCCAGAAAGGTGGTTATTGTGGTGCAGTTGCATCAAGCTTGAAGCCTCTTAAGATAACATCAAGCCTCTTAAGATAACATTGTGACAATGTGCCATGAGCATCGATCGCGAATTCCTAGGTGTGAAAATCACAGTTGGTGACATCACCGCTGCACCGCCAACTCCCTTCCTTCTGGGCTTAGGACAGAGTGCTGGTGACCCTGATGCAGAGCAAGTTTCGGCCCAGCAGCCAGCTGGCCAGGCACGAGTAGCAGCACTCCCAGCACAGTAGCATGTGGCTGCCATCATCGGAGCCGGCAGCCTGTGCCGCAGCGGGCGCCGGCCCAGCATCATCGCCAGTCTTTCTGGCACGCGAGAGGCATGTCGGCAACCCTGGCCAGCCAGCGTGGCAACAGGCTGGCGGCAGAGGAGCGGCCATTGGAAGCGGCAACTGAGGCAGCCGCGACGGCAGGGCTATCATCCAACGGCAGCGTCGGAGGAGACGCCACAGTCAGCCCTGCTGCCGAGCCAGCAGCACCCAGCAGCGTCGCAGCGCCAATTTCTGCCGCAGGAGGTGTCGAAGCGGACCAAGGCGCACAGCAGCAGCAGCAGCAGCAGCCGCTGCCGCCGCCGCCGCCGCTGCTTGCGGCGCTGCGTGCTGATGCCGACCCCTGGCTCGACCCCGCTCCTGATTCGGGCAGTCTTGCTGAGGCCGCTGCCCTGAGCTGCCTGCCAGCAGCCGCATCTGGTGCCGCGCAGTGCCCGCATGCTGCAGCTGCTGCCGGCAAAGTCGCGCTCGCCAGCAGCGACAGCAGCAGCGCACTCGACATGTCGGCTGCTGAGCAGGCGGATCGGCGGTGGGCATGCCGCGTGTGCGGTCAGGATACCATGACAGAAGAGGCGGCCTTTCACCACTTTAAGGTGATGGGTCTGATGACCGTCAAGTAAATGTCGACATCATTTGACGTCCACCTGCAAATGTCAGCCATACATAATATGGCAGGCATGCATACCCTCAGATGCCCTTAAACAAGCTGCCTTGCAGTAAGCAATGCAAACAGCACCAATTGAATTTTCTTATGCAGGCGAAGGACCACATGCTGGCGTGCCTCAGCGAGACCAGGCGGCAGGGCCAGATCGTCTGCTCGCCCTGCGGAATCGTGGCGTGCAGCGCAGACGGCGTGCTGCACCACCAGACAGCCGCGCACGCCGCCCGCCTGGTATGGCTGAAGAGCGGGCCGACGCTGGCACGCAGCGGTGCCGCCCAGCAGCAGACGCCGACGACGCCTCGACACAACTGTGGCGCCGGCTCCCAGAGGCGGCTCCAGCAAGCGACACGACTACTGCACCAGCCGGCTGGCCACGCGCAGACGCCAGGGCACCAGCCAGCCAGCCCGCTGACGCCACAAGCCGCCGTGATGTCCTGGCCCTTCCGCAGCTTTGCAGCGCAGCTGCCAGGCAGCCCATCCCGCAGCGCCGCGACGCCGCCTACCGCAATTTCGCCGAGCCGCTCGTTTGATGCGCCCAGGCCGCCCGGCGCGGCAAAGCACAGCAGCCTGCGCTCGTCGTTGAGCGAGCCACACTTTGCAGGCGCAGCCGCAGGCGGCTTTCTGGCGGAGGCGTGGGCACAGCAGCCGGCCAGTGCGCAGCCCGAGACTGGCATGAAGCCAGTGAACACACAGCCGCTGCTCTGGGGTGCATCCGCAGAGCAGGCGCTGGCAGGCGGCGGCGTGGCGCAGTCGCTGTGTAAACTGTCATCGGCGGTGCCAACAGGCGCCATGGCGCAAACGGCGCCGCAGTCACACGGCGCCAGCCACCACTCTGCGGCGCTGCTTCCCTCGCAGGTCCGTGGCCCGTCAGCAGCCGCTTACCCGCTGCCGCAGGCCGCCGCGGCGCAGAATACATTCCTTTCGCATGTGCAGCAGTTGGGACTGCGGAGGCGGCTGCAACCAGTGCAGAGCCTCACGCTAGAGCCGCAGCAGCAGATGCAGGCGGCGCTGGGCGCACCGCAGCCTCCCGAGCAGTACCTGCTGCAGCTGGAGCAGCAGCGGCAGCTCACCTCCTCTCTGCAGTACGGCAGTCCGTCGGCGTGTCCACCCGCCGCGTTTGGCGGCGCGGCTGCGGGCTACAGCATGATCAGCGGCAGTCTGCTGTACGAGACGGACACGGCTCCAAACGGCCCGAATAGCGGCTGTTGACTGCGCCACCTGCAGCGGCGCTGAACAAGAAGGTGATTGAGGTTGTTTTGGGAGAAAGTCATGTAGTGGGCAAACACCAAAAGGCAATGCGCAAGCCAAATCTGCAGGGCCTGGCTGTTGAAGTGAACAACCTGACGACGTCTTGCTAATCATGCAGGCGGTACCCGATGCAAGCAAACCAGTAACGGCAGCAACCGCAGCTGATGACGTGCTTTGCAGCGGCGGCGGCATTGAGGATTTGGGCCGCGGCTGCATGCATATATAGCCAGACCGCAACACAGATAAGACCTCCGGAGCGGCAGACGACGATGACTCCGGTTCGAAGCAAGGGGAGTGTTTCACCGACACAGGCTAACATGTATATGATGATTATCCGTTCGAATGACACGACGATGCTGATGACCCGCCACACAGAACTCGCTGTCGTGAGTGTTCACAAACGACAGCCTAAAGACTTGAGGCGGCATATGCATACCTGAGAATCTTGGAAAATTAAAAGCGCCAGAAGAAGTTTCTGTTTGTCAGATTCGCAAGAGAGCTGTGCACGCTCGAATGTGGCATTGTTCAGCTCCAACATGTGGGGGTGGCGGAAATTTTGGCGGGGAATGACGCACCGGGACTCGAGCATCAAGGTGCACTAGCGACGGGCCACCCTCGAAGGCGACATTTGTTCAGTCGCCGCCTCGGCAACAACGGCGAGGCCGCAGCCTTGCCTTACGAAGGAGAGCAGCAGCGTCTCACCATTGCCGCCGCTGCACATTATCGATGCAAGCTGCCAGCGCAGTTGGGGTCTTTTGTCGGGACGTTCGTCTGCGAAAGCACAGTAGGTGCAGCTGCCCTTGCCTCTCTGCCGTCTCAGGTGGTCCTTCTGGGCTCAACTGGACTTGGTTGGCGCTGCTTGCAACTCGCCTGAGCACCGCGTACGTCTCCAGCACTCCCAGCATGGCCTGCTGGTTGTAGTCCGACTCGGTCACCTCTCTGTACCTGGCGTATCCTCCTTGGCGTTGCAGCGATGGAAATCAGCCTAGTTGTGGATGTTGAATCTGCTGCTGCAGGCGCTGGTGCCTTTGCCCATGACGAGCGTCCAAGAAGCAGCATGGCCTGAAGCGGCGGGCTCTGAGGCAGCTCCTCCGCAGGGTGGCGCCAGCGACACCCTGCGCACCACAGTTCAGGGCTCGGGTCCTGTCCTGTCGTGCGATCTGGCGGTCTGCCAGGTGTGCTGCTCGCTTGCAGCAGCTATGAGCCATGCCTCGCCATCTGCAGAGCAAAGTGACCTGCGCAACCTGCGGCAGCACAGTCTGGCTTGCTCTTCGTGGCATCAGCGTCTTCCAGCAAGTTGCACGAGAACCGTGTTTCCAGCAAGTTGCACGAGAACCACTTGGGGGCATGCAGGACGGAACAATCGCGCTGGACGTTCAGCCACATCTGCGCGAGAAGGCGAGCCGGCTGCCAGACGCATCCTCCGGCACCACGGAGCAGGCAGCGGCGCTGCCTCCCGGCAGCCCCTCCGCCTCAGCCAGCAGCGAGTCGGACCCTTTCGCCTGGATGGCCAGCGACCGGGCATCGTGCAGGGAACCGTGTCTCCGGCAGCAGCCAGCCAGGAGGCAGGGTGCTGCACTGCTAGACCTGCCGCTGGACCGGCGACGAGATCGCCGCCCTGCAGCACTTCAGGGTGGGCATTTGTCCGGTCTCGCGGATGCGCAGTCGCGAGCTGGCTGCTCGCTTGTCCTTGGCTTCTGCTCAGCCGCTATTGACTTTCATGCTTCCACGACACCAGCCGCTGCATGCCCGCCAGCAGCAGCAGCTGGCGCCGCCGACAATGCATGACTGCGGCGGCGACGTGCTGCCCAGCAGCCTGCCTGCGGGCACCGCTGCCGAGCCCGTCGTGGTGCACATGTGCCGCGTGTGCAACTGGCGCCGCCCGCCGGCCGAGGTCGCCGCCCACTTCAAGGTGCAGCGTTTAGGGATTATGATGCTTGCTGCCCGTCGGAGGCGCACCGCAGCTGCAGTGGCATGCACCCAGCAGTGGAGGAACCCACCTATTGCGCTCCTCCAGTATGCTTCCTTGCCCGTCACATGCCGCATTACAAACTGACTACATGTGCTGCATTTGCTATCCTCCTCTGCTGCTGCATGTCAGCATCCTTCGTCATACATGTGCTGTCTTCAGCATTCATAGCCACGCTGGCGCGACTGCACGTGGAATTCGACGGTACCAGACAAATCGTCTGCCACATCTTTGTGTTTGCGCATGCATGCAGGGGCTGCAGCATGCCTCCACCTGTTCCGCTGCCGGCCGTCTCGTGTGCGTGCCCTGCGGGGTGCGTTCTTTGGACCATGTCCCTCGCGACATGCTGCATGCAGCTCGAGAAAGCCTGCTTTTCTTGAGCCTGTTGGGCTGAGCCTGTCTTAATCCTGCTATCTGCAGCTCAACACAGCGTCAGCCACCAAAGTGGCATCCTGCTGCTCTTCAGGTGGTGGCGTCATCACCTCAAGAGCCCTGGAGCAGCACAGCCGGGGGAAAAAGCCACTCGGCGCGCATGCACTTCCAGCACGACCACCGGCAGGCGCCGGCGGCGCCGCGCCGCATCGCACCTGTCTCGCCAGTCGCAGGTGCACTGCTGCTTGACTGGGTACTGTGCATCATGATGCGTTGCGTCATCAATGCTTGCACATTGTCATTTTCTAAGGCGAGGCGCATACAAGCTGTTTGTGAAGTGCCACATTAACTTGCATGTTGCAGTGCCGGTTGCAAGAATGCGGCTGAATGTATGCAGGCATCTGGACCTGCCACCTGTGCGAGGCGACGTGCACCTCCAAGCCGGACCTCCAGGTACAAGCCTCTAAGGCAGTCCCTGCATGTTGAAGGGTTTTCCGCTTCGTGCCCCAGAGCATCCGATGTTGTGGCCACACGCACACAGGCCATGATGCCCATGGCCAGGTGGTTGCAGGCAATTTGCTGCTGTCTGTATGAAGGCAAAACAAGCAGGGGGCAACAGCAATCGTCATGACTACCCTCTGTGGCGCCTGCAGATGCACGTGAAGGGCAAGCAGCACGCAGAGGCAGCGGCGGCCTGGCGAGAGCGCTACCCGCAGCGCCCGCCGCCCGGCTGGTCGCTGCAGGACCTGCCGTCTGCTGGCACCGCGCCTGCCGCAGCCGGCCGCCCGCTGCCGGCGCCTTCCCAGCACAGCGAGCCGCCGCCTCCGCCGCCGCCGCCCCCTTGGCCGCCCAGCGCCGCTGCGCCGCCCTCCTGGCCGGGCCGCCAGGCCGCCGCCGGCATGCCTGCGCTGGCGCCTACTGCGCCGCTGGCGCAGCTGCCGCTGCCTGCTGCTGCCACGCCGGCAGAGAACGGCACAGGCAGCAGCGCGGAGCCGCTGCCAAACACCTGGGAGGACGACGAGTTCAGCGGCCTGCTCGGGCACCTGCAGGTGGGGAACGGCCACTCGGCGTCAGGCGGCAACAGTGCCGCCACCAGCCCCCACGCAGGCGCCTCGAGCAGCGGTAGCCCCCAGAGCCAGCAGCAGCAGCAGCTCCTGGCGAGCGGGCCTGCGGCGCAGGCGTTTGTGCCGTGGGAGGACCCCTGGGACGACGCGCCGGCGGCCGCCGCCTGCGCCAATGGCTTCGCCGGCGCCGCCAACGGCGGCTTCGCGCCGCTGCCGACGGCTTTGCCGGCTGTGGCGGCGCTTTCAGCGGCGGCTTCGCGCCCGGTGGCGCCGGCGGCAGTCCGCGCGCTCCGCAGGCGGCGCCGCCCTCCTCGCGCCACTGCCTCTGGCGGCACCACTTCTGCAGCAGTGTCCGCTGCTGGCGGTGCGCCGCCGTGTAGCAGCAGAAGGCGCAGACGGCGTCGCTGGCTGAGATGGCGGCGGGCAACGTCACCAAGTGCCGCGTCTGCGACTGGCAGAGCAACCAGCACGATGCGTGGCACCACTTCAAGGTATTGAGAATGAAAGCTTCCTGACTGCAGACTGCACCAAACAAGCAGGTTCTCACGAGCCGGGGCCGATTCATCGCTGCGACTTGACAAAGAGTGAGTATATGAGCATCCAGTCGCCACCAATTTGCCCTGTGTTGGCCCTGCAGAGCCAGGCGCACGCCAAAGCCTGCAAGCAGCAGAAAGGGCGGGCGACCTGCAACCCCTGCGGCATCTTCTGCCCGGGTAATAAACCCTGGCAGCATTATCATCAAGCTGCGTGTGCTTGTCCCTTCGACTCAGCCTGTGTCACGGCTGTGCCTTGTGTGCCCAGCACAGCATCGATGCGCAAAGGCTCGGTCGGAACTGGCGGGCCTGCGCACCCATCCTGCTAAGGTCGCATGTCCGCCTCTGCAGGCCCGGCGCACCTCAACGACCATGCGCACCGCGAAGCACAAGACCCGGGTGCGTCTCCTTTATTGCAACCGATTGAACAGAAGAAGGTCAGAACAGCTGTGCATGATCTCACGGCAGTGCCACTGTTGCACACGATACACATGCACAGGAAACACCTCTCGGAATGGCATGTTGACTCTTGCTTGTCCTGGTGTTCAATCCAGCTTGCCTGGCTGGCGGGCCCGGTGCCGCCGCCGCCGCCGCCCTCGAGCGCCGCTCCCGCCGCGGCCTATGCATAGCAGGCCGCCTCCTCCCAGCGCGCCATGCAGCCGGTGCACAGCCAGGCGTACTCGCCGCCCCACTCATCTAGGCTGCCGTCGCAGCAGCAGGCGCCGCCGGCAGACGGCCGCCGCGCCTCTGGCGGCGGCGCCGCTGCCGCCGTCGCGGGTGGCCCCTGCCGCTTCTGCGAGGCCTGCAACAGGACGGTGCCCATCGCGCAGCCCTGGAGCAAGCACCTGGCCAGCTCCGAGCACAAGGTGATGTGCTTTCGTTCAACGGCATCGGCATCAATGCGCTGTACGATGACACTTTCCTTGTCCGGAAAGTGTCGAAACTCACTGGCAGGCGGATGAGCCACGCGTGGCAGTGAGCAAACCCAGCCTTCTTGCGACCATCACCGTCATCGATGGACGTCGGCTGAGTGATGAGTAATATGCCTCTCGAAAATACGCTCTGGATGTGCACCCTGCAGAACGCCGTGATGAAGATGCTGCTGACCGGTGAGGCCGGCGGGGCGCCTTACTCTGACGAAGAGGCAGACGTGGCTGCGGTTGCCGCAGCCTTTGGCAAAGCGGCTTCCTGCCCTGGCTGTGCAGCCAGCGGCCCGCGAGGCACTCCGAGCCCACTGCCAGGGGCGACGCACATGGCGCCGGCGCCCTGTTTCACCCTTGGAGACAAGGACATTCTGAACTGCCCCCTCACGCAGGTGCGCAGACACCGCTGGCATGGTCGCGGCTATTCTGCATCATTTCGCATCACTAGCAGTTCAGGCCTCTGCAAGGTCGACACTACTCTGGCATCACCCCGTTGTGTTCCTGCTCTGCTGCAGGACCTGATGGCGGACCCAGTGCTGTGCGCCGACGGCATGACCTACGAGCGCGCGGCCATCCTGCAGTGGCTCAAGACGCACGACACGTCGCCCATGACGGGTGCCAAGCTGGCGTGCAAGGTGCTGGTGCCCAACCTGGTGCTGCGGCACGCCGTCGCCGCGCTGCAGTAATGCGCGACTGACTGCTGCTCACGCATACACCATCCAGCTGTTCTAGGTAGTCAGGCCGGAGGGTCTCAGGAGGCGAGGGTTCAGACGACGCATCATGGCTGCGTGGCGGGGTGATAGCGATGGGCGCCGCAATGGCGCGTCAAGAGCTGAGGTATTTGGATGAGCAGCTCTCTGGCTCTTAGGCAGAACGTCCTAGGATCGACTTCAACTTTTTGGTGCAAATGTACCGGCCGCCGCATGATCGATCGATCGGCACAAACAAAAGGGCGCATTAGATTCGAAACCTCGTAATTGATCGTATGCACCGCTGCTGGTACACTTTTCGAGCAGGTAGAAACATTTTTCGTCGTGCAGCACAATCTCGATAACGGACTCGAGTGAAATGCTTTGAGGCATAGCACAGGCTTTTGCATGTCTTTGACGCGTGCACCCGCCAGAGACGCGGCCAGTAACGTTCGTCGGCTGTCCTGGTCGTGTACTGCTGGTCGCGCAGCCCACGCGTTGCGGGACGCCCCGCGTTGATTAGTTGTTTCAAGAGCGGGGTGCTGATTGCAATAGGGACCGGCCTTCTAAGGGTCACGGATCCGGATTGCCAGCGGGCGTCTGTCAGCAGCGTCATCAGCGCGCTTCCACCGTCACACGGATGGAAGTCTGCTTATCTGTGGCCAAGGTAAGACGCTATTGGAAGAAACTGAATTTCGGTGTATCGTGTGTCTTGGTAGGGTCGTTGCGCATCGTGTCGCCTTCTGCACACAAGGCCGCAGTGCCGATGCAAGACAGAGGTGCCGGATCAGCTGCTCACCTCCAAGCCGACTGTTTCATCGGCTCGTCAGTCACAAGATTGTGTCATGATCGTGCAGAATGTCAAGGGCGATGGCGCAGCGGCAGGCGGCAAGGCCGATGACAATGGCTACCGTTTTGACATCGATGCCGCACACAGCTGCCCGGCGAGCCTGGGGAGCGATACGGCCGCAGGCCTGCACTCAAGCTGCAACACAATGAAGAATTCACACATATGACGCCCTTTGAGCAGCAGCACGTTCATTCGCTTCCCGCCGACGAGCGCGAAGATGGGAGCGCGGCGGCGGCGTCAATGGATGCGGCGGCCGCAAGAGAGCAGCAGCGCATGGTCCATTTCCGAGACACGACGAAAGGTCTCAGACAGTGGCAGGCGAGTGACAATATGCATCACTCTGCTTCTCTGTGTCATGCGCCATGCCCTGCCATGCCAGATTACGGGCCTGATGGCCGTTGATGCGCATCGCCTGTTGCTTCGATCAATCACAGATCTCTGCGAGGGATGTGTAGGCCATTCTCAGCACGATCGTCGCTTACTGAAACATAAGGCTCTCGCATCCCCGCAGGCGGCGCAGCAGCGGTGGGGCAGTCATGTGGTACCGGACAAAGCGCAGGCGCTGGCGCGCAGCATCAGCGTGTCTGCGGCGCCGGTGGCAGCCTCCCACGCGGCGGCCGCCCCGCTGGGCCACCTGGACCTGGAGACGGCGAGCCTCGCGGCGTTCCGCAGCCACAAGGACGGCCTCGGCGTCGGCGGCCGGCTGCTGCAGCCGCAGCAGCTCGTGGCAGAACCCGAGGCCTTCAGCCGCTGCAGCAGCGACTCTCGCGCCTCCAACGAGGTGTCTGCCCACGCGGCCACCATGCTGGACCTGGTCGGCCGGCTGCTGGGCGCGGACCTAATTGCGCTCACGCTGGTCGGCCCGCCGGACCGCAGCTTTGTGCGCGACGCCGCGGGCCTCAGGCAAGGTGCGCGCCGCTGTGCTTACCAGTGCCTGCTTTAGACGCCGCTGCCTCATAGGCCTGTGAGAGTCGGGAGCGGGTCTTGCATACTGGGGCATGCGAGACACATTGTATACATCCTTCGAGTCCAGTTAACGGCTGCTGGGCCAGTGAGGTGCTGGCGCCGCCGGCATGACGCTGCATGCCGACCGCCGCGCAAGCATTGTCTGAATGCAGCAGCCTGTGTGGCGCAGGAGCACTTCCGCCGCTGCTGCCCACTGTGCACGAGCTGTTGCTCCATGCTGGAAGTGGGCGCGTTTTGGGAAGGTTGGCGATTGCCAGCCGGCAGCAGCGCGAGTTTTCGCGCGCCGACAGGGACCTTCTCCTCCGCCTTGGCGGTGCGCCTTCCGTCAATGTCGCACAAACCACAGGCCCCAACTAAGATGTATCACGTGGTCGATCGGCATGTGATGTTAGGATAGACAAGACTTGTGTCAGAAAGCGCTGTCTCCAAGCGGATGTTCGTGTCCACAAGTGCCGTTTCCTGACGGAGCTGACACTGCGTGCCCAAATAAACGGTCTAGAAGTTTACTGGGCCACGCACAGACAGTGGCAAATGCCTCATGCGCAGGCAAAGTCGCGGCGGTGTTGGAAGCGGAGGCGGCAGCGGAAGATGCGGCTGGGGATTTCATCCGACACGGCTCAGACAACAGCACTGTGTCAGAGACGCGAGAAAACTCTGCCGACGCCCGCAGCATCATCAACCGCACCGACGGCGCCTTTGCGGAGGCGCTGGCCTGCGGGGTGACTTCTGCATTTGCTGCGGCTGCCTGCTCTTGCCTGTCGCACACTGTGGATCTCACTTTGCCAAATGAGACGTCGGTCTTAGACACACTACACATCTGCAGCCCTGGCATCTCGACAAACGTGCGTTTCTGCCACGAAAGGGAAATGCTGCAACAGCGACGCTGTGCATCTGCTCTATTAGGTCGCTCACAACTTCAAACGTGCTCTGCTGCGCAGAAGCTGACGGCGGGTTTCCCTTATGATGGGGTTGTGAAGCTGAGGCTGGCAAAGCAGGAGACGGCCATGCCGACAGAGGCGGTCATGCTGGTGGGCGCAAACCCCGGCGAGTGGCGCGCCCTCTGCTGCGACCGCGCCATCACTCGGGTGCGGAATCACACCTGCTGATGAGAAATAAACCTGTAAGTAATGAGAGCGGTTCTGCTCGGTGCCTGCTGCAGAGGCGCTGCCTGCGATTCACTGGACTGCATCTCTGCGAGCCACACTTGTCTATGCTACATCTGCTCTGACTGGCAGTTTGCATTGGGCGGCAAGCAAGCAAGGTGCGGACTGCGTGACCTGCATGTACCTTTGCGCAGGCTGCCTGCTGAGGTCTCCACCTCTGAAACCTCCCCTGTGAACCCTTCCGCCACACATAGAGTTCTGACAAAACCTTTTTGTCATCGCCTAGCAGCTGACAGGGGTGCGGCAGGCAGTGCTGCTGCGGGACCCGCTGTGGAGCGTGCTGCGGGCGCCCTGCAGCCGCAACAGTTCCTCCTGGCGCGCCATCTGTGAGGTGGCCGCCCACCGCGGCGAGTTCTTCATCCACGGCGTCGTGCCGCACGGGCAACGGGCCGCCGGCACCTTCGCCCTGCGGTTCAGGTGTGGCGGCGCCAGCCCGAGTCGCCATCACCTCCCCTGCTGCACGAAACTCCGAGCTGAAGGACACACCTCTCACGGGGGCTGCTGGATGGCTGTCCACACCGGCCGGCTTGACTCTCTGCAAGCCAGCGGCAGGACCAGAATGCTGCACTATTGCATGAGCTGACAACTTACCTTGCACTGAGCGCCGCGGCACATTTCCTTCGTTCAGGCCGGTACAGAGCGCCTCGTCGGACGACTGGCAGCAGCTGGCGTCGCGCTCGGCGGTGTCCACGTTCGCCATTGCGGGCCTGGCGGCGCGGCCCGCCTTCATGTTCTTCGTCACCGTGATGGCCGATGAGGTGCCTGTGGCGGCGGCGCTGCAGCTGCCTCGGCCGCCCCCGGCCGCCGCCGGCCCCAGCCAGCGCCGCCGGTCGCCGCTCGCGCCGGCGCAGCCCGCGGAAGAGGCGGCGATGGCGTACATCGCCTTCCGGCGGGACGCCGCGGCGGGGGCGGTGGCGCTGGGCGGCGGCGGGGGCGGCCGCGACTCCCTGCCGCCCGTGCCGATCCGGGGCCTGGAGCTGGGCCGGCACTTGGGCAGCGGCTCCTGTGGAAACGCCTTTCTCGGCAAGCTGAACGGGTTCCCGGTCGACGTCAAGGCAGGGTTTTCCTCCCATTAGTGTTCTCCCTGACATCCTCACAGAGTTGCTGTCGACGCCACACAACAGCGTGGGTTGTGTCACATCCATGCAGCAGAGAAACTCGCATGTTCAGCACTGCTCACTGCCTTGCTCAGGCACTGGAGATTGGAGGGGCGAACCTGACTCCCAAAGTCAGGGCGAGACCTTGCCACATGCTCGTTCCAGAGCTGGAGCCCCACACACAAACTACTCGACAGCATAGTGAAGCCCCAAACCCTAAGCCATATACATTTGCAGGTATGCGACCGCTGCATCAGCGCGAGCCCGCCGTCCTCCGTCAAGCCCTGGCGCGGTGTGGAGGCGGTGCAGTCGCGCGAGCTGGACCACCCACACATCGTGCGCACGCTGGCGCACACCACGGTGCTGGTGCCGCCGCCGGCGCCGCCGCCGCCGCTGGCGTCTGCCTCCATGCCCGGCGTCCCCGGCCGCCGGAGCGGCGGCGTCGCCGAGGGCCGTGCCGCGCCAGCCACCCCGCAGCGGGCGAGCTTCGACTGCGCCCGCGATATCGACGCCGGGGCGCAACACGGGCGTGCGTTTGCCACGGCCACCGCCCGCCGCACCAGCTTTGACGACGACAGCATCCTGCGGGCGCAGGTGGGTGCTGCAGCACGGATGACACGATCATTTGCAGCGAAACCAACTCATGTGTTTGTTGGGGTGCTCTTTGCCCAAAGCTGAAGCACCTTCCAACTGTTGAATTTGGCGCCAAAGAAGGCTTGCCTTTGGCGCCAAAGGAGGACGAGCCAAGGGTCCATTGTGATGCATTTGATTTGTTTGAGTGCAGAAGTGTTCACCCGTGTTTGTAAACTGGGGAGGTGTGACTGCGCGCAGGTGCTGGCTCGATGCCAGCGAGAAGATGAGGACGAGAACCAGCAGCCGGAGGCGGAGGTGGAGACCTGGGTGGTGCGCGAATACTGCAGCCGCGGCGACCTCAAGGTGCGCCGCTTTTCAAAAGTTCTGGGGTTTTCGCGGCTTTCTCTCTTCTCCCCGTTCTCTCTTGCTGTGACACTGACTGCGAACATGCCCTGCCTCAGCTGCAGACGTTGCACAGGTCTGCTGACGGAACTTCGAGACGTCTATCTGCCGACAGCTTCATGCCGGCTGTGCCTGACCACAGACTGCCCTGGCGGAGGGGCTATTCAGCTCCAAGGCGGCGGCCACCGCGGGGGCAGCGCCGGCAGCGGACCTGGCGGCGGTGCTGGCCGCGGCGCGGCAGGTTGCTGCCGCAATCGGACACCTGCACAGCCACGACATCATTCACGGCGACCTGTCGCTGTGTAATGTGCTGCTGGCGGACCCGCCACCCGGCTCCGACAGCGGCATCAACTGCAAGGTGATTGAATGTTCTGCTGTCTGTATAGGGAGCTGAACAATGCAAACATGCTGTCCGCCCTGGCAGTGCTAGTGCCACTCGATTTCGCTTACACGACCGGCTTTGCACGACTGACTGAGCTGCAGCAGGGGAGAAAGCGCCGGCCCGGGGGAGGGTCATTTACTGCTTGGCATGAGATCTGCCAGTGTTAATTTGTCAGTAGTGTTTGTATGTCGTTTAAATGTCGTCTAAATAAGTCTTGCCTCTGGCGCAGGTGGCAGACCTGGGGCTGTCGCGACAAACGGACGGCGGCAAGACAGCTGCCACCAAGACCTGCGGCCGCATCACGCATGCCGCCCCCGAGCTCACCCGCGAGGGCCGCCTCTCCCCCGCCGCCGGTGTGTCTCAGCTGCCATTTGCCGCTTGTACGAGCGCGGGGTGTTGTATCAGCAATGCTGTACCATGTCGTTGGCATGCACAAGACTGCTGCTAGAAGCGTGCCGCCTCACAACCTGCCCCACGCTGAACGCCAAGTAAAGCAGTGCAGCTGCACACTGGCACGGCAGCGCCGTCAGCAGCAGACACAATGAATTAGATGAGTCGCGGAGCAGTTCAAACTTGGAACTTGCGCAGATGTGTTTGCGTTCGGCGTCATGCTGGCGGAGCTGCTGGCGGGGCGGTCGTGGGAGGATGTTAAGTCGCATGGCGGCATCGTCGCTGCTGTGCTCAACGGCAGGCACCCCAAGGACGGGGCTACAGAAGTGTGTTTCTTTCCGTTGTCCGCCGTCTTTTCTCTGCCTCGCTGCTGCACACGGCGCCCCAAGGACGGGGCTACATCTCCTTCCTGGCTCCGCGGCACAGAAATGATGCCGCGACGCATGCGCACTCTCGGCAAGCCCGTTCACGTGCAGCTGGTACAAGTCCGCCCACAGCTGGGCCTGCAGGTGCTGACGAGCAGCGGTTGATCGGCGATGTGCACCCTGGCCGCAGGCGCTGGCGCAGCAGTGCATGGCGGACGACCCCAAGGAGCGGCCCTCCTTCCGGCAGATCGTCCCTGCGCTGGAGCAGCTGTCCGGCGAGCTGCTGGGCGCCGCTCAACCCGCTTGAACACGTGAAGACGAATCAGCAACTAGTCGACCGCTGCAGCCGCATAGTGCAGTGCAGCCGATCAGCCGACAGTCCATGTAGAGCGCCGGCGGCAAGGAGCTTGAAGCTGTGCAGAAAGAAATGTGCACGGCCGGAGCCGTGACGATTTGGCACTGGCCTCTTTGCCAATGAACGCGCGTTCGGCAATGGCCTAGAAATGAACGGACGCATGGGTGCCAGCCAGGTGCGATTGGCTCATACGCGGAGCTCGACATGAGGGAACTTGTCAGGTTCATAGGTATGTTCGCGGCTGCACGACCTGTGTGCGGCGGTCCGTACGTCCTAGATTCGCAGCAGCGCCACCGTGAACATGCACGCTCCTGCGCATGACACCGTGATTAGCGTAACTTCTTAGAGCAATTGTTGGTTGTAGTGTAGATTTGCATTGTCATGTTGCTTGATGCTGTTCGGATGTCTATCACCGCCTGTTGCTTGAGGCTGTCTCTTTTGCATTGCCACGTGTGCACTTGAAGTAGAAGAGTGCCGCCGATCCAACTTACATCATTTGCTGTCATCAATCCAGCAATCATGCATGCTGCTGCCCACCCTCTGGGCAGAACAGCTCCTGCCCTGAAGCTGACCTTGGTGGAAAATAACTTGCTGCCTTTAGCTGAACACAAGCTGAACACAAGACCAGTTCTGTTTTAAGTTTCTGCCGGGCAAGTTTTGCCAATCGCTGTGAACTCAGGCGGAGACGTGGTGGAGTGCCGAATGGGAACCTTGCGAGTCGCATGATCTTTTTGCGCAACTCCTTTGTTGGTTCAAGAGCAAATGTCGCCATTCACGCTCTCGGTATAATTGTTCGTGCTCCGTGTCCTGAGCCATTGAGGCTGCACTGCCACTACGAAAAGCAAACAAGGGAAGAATTTCCAATGTGCGACTCTGATAGCTGCCGTCTATTGCGGTTCAGCGAGCATCAACTGAACGCGGCGATCATGCATGGATCCCTGGTACATTGCGTACATTGCGTCGTTCCGTGCTGACACGTTATTGCTGCCGCTGCCGCTTGCTTCCGCTGCTGTAACATGAACTGCTCGCGTCAGATCTGCCAGGCCTGCTGCCAGCTTCCGGCAGCCGAATCGCCTGCCGCTGTCGCTGCGCTGCCCTGCCGCGCTCCGTCCGCCGGCGTGCGGGCCGCAACTGGGCTGGCTGCTGAGAGCGCCTCTGCCGCAGGCCTGGCTGCGGCTGTACTGGCTGCTGAGGGGTCAGCTGCCGCCCTGAGTGTATCCGGGGCTGCTGGCTCGCGGTCTGCTGCCGCCTTCTTGGCGCGGGAGCGGCGCTTGATATCGCCGGGGTCCAGCACGGAACCCTCTTTCTGCAGCACGAACAGCGTGCCCTGCGGCACACGATACGAAATAAGCTCATAGTCCCTGGCATATCCCACGCCCTCTGTGCCACCAACCTAAAGACCAGGAATGACACAAAGGCGCCTCTGCACTAGTCACAGATGCATGGTCGATGAGCAAATCAGGAAGCCGACTGAGCGGTGGCTTCAGAGGCAGGCATGCATGACGCGCGCCTTGTTGCCGCGACTCAAGCGGATGCCGTCCGGCTGGGCGGCCATGTAGGTCACATCAATGAAGCCCTGCAAGTGGTTTGTCTATGCCAGGTCAAGAGGGTGTGGCCACCTATGTGTGGACACCACTCTGTCGTGGGTACGCACTGGGAGCGACATGCATGCATTGTGCCACCTGTCTGCGCCTGAGGAAACTTTGCTGCATTCAGGCTTTGACATTGCCGGGATGCCATGCACCATGCACATCAGCGGCAGGCTCGGGCAAGGGTCGGAAAGGAAGCGCTGCCCACCTTGGTCTCATCGCCCAGTGCCTTGAAAGGCACTGGGTATGGAATCGTGAAGGGCAGGAGGTTGAAGTCGAAGCTGCCCTTGGAAAACAGGAAATCGATGCGCACATCCTGCAAACATCGTGAAGGCAGCCTGTCAGATCCGCAGAGCAGAGCTTTGATGACGCCACTTGCGATCGCATTCCAGCTCACCCCAACCAACACTGCGAAGCCCAAAGCCCTCCATCGTTTGCAGGTCTCATACACTCACTCACCGGCCCCGGCGGCGGGTAGGTGCTGCTTTTCCCAAAAAGCGGAATCCCGGCGCCCTTGCGCGGCGTGAAGCCCTCCAGCGGCCGGCTGTCCGTGTTTGCCTCCGCCTCAAATTGTGCAATCAGATCAGCTGCGGAGTCTTAGTCTGCAGCCTGACTAGAAGATCTCCAGACATTCGAGCGCGTAGCCCCGGCGCAAAGGGCTGTGGAACCCCCAGGATCGCCCGTTCTGCAGCTGATGTAGGGCCGCACCCTTGAAGCCGCTGCAGCGAGGTTGTGTGAAGCACGGCATGATCCATATCGGTGGTCAAGTCTGTCCCAAAAACAAACGCAATTGGCTGTGCAATGCGTACTCGGAGCTGGCCGACGCTGCCAAATTCCACCACATTGACAATCATCGGCAGGCCCTCGTCACGGAGCGTGATGTCCTGTCAAGAAAAGGGCGACAATCAAATTCAATGCTGAACCCACTGGTGCAGATGTTGCCTTGGAGTAATGCTTTGAGTGGGACTCGGAGTACCTGAAGAGCCATGCAGATTATAGGTATGCATGTGACATCACTGTACAGTATTGTGTCGCATGGGAGGCTGCTGCCGTTCTGACACGACGGACTACAGCGGCACCTGGAAGATGCTGAAGGCGTCGACGCCTGTGAAGCTGCGTTGGATGGGCGATGCGGTGCCCGGCTTGCTGGTGAACAGCAGCCGCCACCGCCCCTCCAGCTGCGGCGACGTCGTGGGCGCCTGGGTCAGGGCATGTGGACGTTTCAACGTGTCCAGCATGCTTGCTTTGCATTGACGGTCGTCAGACAATGGGTGCGGCATTTCGGACAGCCAATGTTTGGAAGTAAGCATGCAGGGTGCTGCTTGCAGAAGACTTGCTGTATCACACATGCTTGCATACTGACATACTGAAGCTGGCTGTAGCATGGGAAGCAGTCGACCGCATGCCCCACCTTGACGCCGCCGTCGGCTTCCAGGGCTTCCACCGCCGCATCGAATGCCGCCTGCTGCTCCCGGGCTAAACCCTTGGAGCCGCGCCCCGCACGCCGGAAATGGCCTCCAGCACCGCGGCCTCAGCTGCCGCAGCGCCGACGCCGCGTTGTTGTCCGCCGTCGCCGCTCAAGCGGGCCACGAAGTCGCTCAGCCAGTTGCCGCGCTGCAGCATGAAGGTGAAGTGCGCTTGTCGGTGAGGATCAATGCACGGGCGGCAGTGGGCTTGAGCGGGAGGCATGTGCCGGATGATCCTTTATATAGCTCGTGCTGCAGCTGCCGGGAGCGTGAAGCCATCGGCAGAGACGCAGGGAGCACGAGTGCAAACCTTAGACGCCGCTCAGTATGGCAGGGTGCGCAGAGGAGAGGCGAGTGTCATTCGGCACAGCACACTGATCAGCATCTCACATTGGCAGGCGTGCGTTCCGTGGCGGACAGCCGCTGTATTCCAAAAATTGCAGATCAGCGGTGCTGCCTGGCTGACGTGCCGCAACGTCCCTGGAATGCTGGCTTGCGCCTGGAAGGCGTCAGGGAGGACGGATTGTCCATTGAATTTGCATGCGAGCAACTGGATGGCCCTGCAGATGGCCCATGCATGATCATTGCCATAATGCTGCCGTCAGTGCAACTATGGTCCTTCAGAATCACTCAAACTCGCACACAGCTGACAATAGGCGGGGTGGTGTTCAGACGGACAGAAGGTCCGCATGTCAAAACTGTTCCAGGGCTTGCAAATAGCAATCGCTGCCATTGTGCCTGGCTGCACATGCTTCTAGCTCACGGCACGCATGCCTCACGTGCCTCGCTTGTGAGCAGCAAGACTTCAATTTCAGTTCACGTTTGCTCTTGCACTTCCGATGTGAGTATCGCTTGGCATTGCCTCACTGCGTCCCTGCAAGCCATATGAGCTGAATGCACAAGCAGTTTGGTGGGAAACCACATAAAAAACCCATCAATACATGGTTCGACAGACAATTCCTGGATGTGTCATCTGCTGCAGGCGTGAAGCACCAGCAGCATGTCGAAGCCCTGGAGGCGCTGCGTCAGACGGCACAGGTAGCGCCGCCGGCCGCCAAGCCCGCACCAACCGTCAAGCCCCTGGCGCAGACGCCGGCGCCGGTATCCCCATCGCGGACGCGGCTGCTCCCGCGACCGCAGCCGCAGCAGCCGGCAGCCATGCAGCCGCCGCCGCAGCAGCAGCAGCAGCAGCCACAACAGGCGCAACAGCTTCTGCAGGCGCGGCCGGTGCCACAAAACTCTGGTGACGCTCAGGCCGGGGCCGTCCAGGGGGCAGGCAGCCAGGACACCGCGGCTGCCTGCCGCATCTGCCAGTGGGACGGCGCGCCGATCGAGAAGTTCGGCCATTTCAAGGCGAGTGCTTTCACATTGTGGTCGTCTATGCTTTGCTGAAGCAAACGCCGTTCGCTCACTCTGGTCAACCAGGGACGTGGGCTGCATCTCGAGTCGCATGGACATTCTGCTTCTGCAGGGTCAAGCCTGTGCTGCACCTGCTTACTTTATGCGCAAACGAGCTCGTGGCAAGCGCTTAGGATCCTGGCTGAGTCAATCACTCTCCCTGCCTCCCTTCGGCGCTGCCTGGGCGATTTCCTGCCCTCCTTCCTGTTCGTAGAGCCAGGGCCACCGGAGCGCCGTCGCTGCCTCCGGGCCGCACACCTGCGGCGCGTGCGGCATCTGGAACGTGAATCGGCAGCGGCTGGCGGCGCACCGCCAGTCGCCCGGCCACACGCAGCAGGTCGCCTGGCTGCGGCAGGTGTCGGCGGCAAAGGCGGAATACGAGGAGGCCGCCGTGACGGCTGCGGCGGCGTCCGCGGCGGCGATGCGCATGGCGGGTGTGACGGGCACGCGGGCCGTGGCGCCGGCGCCGGCAAAGCGCATGGCGGGGGCAGCGGGAGCGCAGGCCGCGGCGCCGTCTGCAGGGCCTGCCGCAGCGCCAGCCGCGGCGCAGCAGGCGGTTGCGACGACCGCGCCGCCGCCGGCGCGGGCCGGGGCCATTGAGCCTGCGCTGGCCGCGCCGGCAGTAAAGGCGTCTGCCGCCAGCGGCAGCGCCATCCCGCGCGCAATGCAGGCGGCGGCGCAGGAGTTTGCGGCTCAGCAGTGGCATGAGCAGCAGCGCCAGCTGCAGCTGCAGCAGCTGCAGCAAACACACATGCAGCCGCGGATGCAGCCGCAGCAGGGGGGACAGCAGCAGCAGCAGGCGCAGCAGCAGCAGCAGACGGGCAGGTTTGCATCGACGGCGCAGCAGCCCGGGCTGCAGCAAGCGCCCCTTGCTGCCTCCGCACAGCAGGGGCGCCCGTCGCAGCAGCCGTTCTGGCTGTCGCCGCAGCCGGCGCAACAGCAGCAGCAGCAGCAGCCGCAGCAGCAGCAGCCGCCGTCGCCGCAGCAGCAGCATGCCGCCGCACAGCACTTTGCGGTGCAGCAGCAGCAGCTGCGGCAGCAGCTCAGCCTGCAGCAGCAGCAGGCGGCAGGCTTCTCGATGCTCACACAGTTGTCGCAGCCAATGGTTGCGGCAGAGCCGGCGCCGCCGCAGCAGCAGCAGCAGCTGCAGCACTTGCAGCCGTCTCGAGGCGCCTCCCTGCGGCAATCGAGCTGCGGGCAGTCTGCGTCGTCAGAGGTCGGTGGTTTCCAGCGCCAGCCGCCTCCGCCGGCAGCTGCCTCACGCGCAGCGGAGCCTCCAAGCCGGCAGCGGCAGCGGCGGCCTGGTCCCAGCTTCCTGCCGCCGCCACAGGAGCTGATTCCTCCGGGGGGAAACCACAGGCAGCTGCACTCGGAAGAAAGGCCGCTGCAAATGTCTGAAGTGCTGGAGGCGCTGCAACGGTGGCGGCAGCCCAGTGTCCCACCGCCGGGGCCGCTCCTGCCGCTGCCAGCCTCCCTGATGCCCCCAGTTGCGACGCAGCCGCCGCAGCAGCAGCCGATGCCGTCTCAGCAGCAGCAGCTGCAGAAGCCGCAGCAGCACAGCCCGGGGTCGGCACGCAGGCGACAGTGGCAGGAGGCTCTGTCGGCGCCGCCGCCTGTATCCTCCTCGCTCGTCTCGACGCTGCCGCGGGATCAGCTGCAAGCGCCGCCAGCGCCACAGCCGGCATCAGACACCATGGCGCCGCCTGCGCTGGTGTCACAGCGGCCGGCCATGACCCGCGCACAGCCGGCGGCAGACTCGCCAAATGCACCATCCGCGGCGACAGCGGCGGCAACAGCAGCGCTGCCGTCCCCGGCGGCGTCCGACTCTGCAGACGCTGCAGCGGGGCAGATGCCGCCGCACTGGGACATGTTCTACACTGTGTCCCCAGAGCAGTCCCCTGACCGTGCTGCAGCGACAGCTAGCGGCATCGCGAGCCACTCGCAGTGGTCCGAGCTGCAGCGCCGTACTTCGGCAGCGGCCCCCGGCGCGGCAGCAGGCCAGGCCGGCGGTTCTCCGCGGCGGGCGGCGGCGGCGGCGGCGGCAAGCAAGGAGGCACCGCCGCGCGTAATAGTCACGCCGTCCCCCGCCGCGGAGCCGCTGTCCGACATCGTGTGCCCCATCACGCATGTGCGTGCTTCCTCCAGTTTCTAAAAGCACATGGTTTCTGCCTCCAGATGCGTCTGCGGGAGTATGAGGAACTATTCCACATGCTGGCAGGTTTTGGGGGCTGCAATTGTGTTTTCAGGCGGAGTTGTGCGGCATGCATGACACTGCTGTTGTCCGTCACAGGGCGCATGCTGCCTCATGATCGACAGGATCGATGACCTGTGTGGTGCCTGATATTACTGCTGTCGCAATCGCAATGTGCCGCCTTGCAGGATGTCCTTCGGTACCCCGTAATTTGCGCCGACGGTTATACCTACGAGCGCGCCGCGATCGAGGCGTGGCTCGCGCGCAGCGACCGGTCGCCAATGACCAACCACAAGCTGGCGCACGCGGACCTGGTGCCCAACAGGGCTCTGCGCGGCGTCATAGCCGCCATGTCGGGGAGGTGATTTGTCTGATAGTGCCCTGCGCAGCGTCATAGCCGCGATGTCGGGGCACTCGGCGGCGTTGCTCGGGCAAGGCCCTACACGGCGTCATGGCCGTTATGTCGGGGCGGTGAGCGGCATTGATCGACCGAGCAAGGCCCTGCGCGGCATTGCAGCCGCGGTGTAGGGGCAGCGACCGGCGGTGCTCCAGCCGAACCACAAGGCCCTGCGCACGTGGCACGAGCGGTAGCGCGGTAGCAGCGATGCAGCTGTGACGTGGTCGGCGGTAGTGGAGCAGCACGAGCGTGCCGGTGCTTTGAGGATGCAACAAGTAATGCTCAATACAGCGTTCCGTGGACAGGATTGTGAGCAGGAAAGTCAGGTTAAATTTTGGGCAGGGGCACCTCTGCTGTACGACTGTGCCGCGTATCACTGGCTTCTCTATCTGCTCGAAGCTCACCATCTGATTCCCACGAAAAACACGGCTTCATCAATCACTCATCAAATCCAGATGCACAGTATCATCGATCACAATTCATCAATCACTCATCAATCCAGATGCACAGTATCATCGATCACAATTCAGAAGGTCGATCACAAACACAGATTCCCCGGCCAACTTCCGCTTTCAGCTGCTGCGTAGTCAGACCTCTTACTCAGAAGAGCCGCAGTCGTGCAACCCGCTGTCATGCGAGTGCGACCCGCTGTCGTGCGAGCCGCAGCTGTGACTGTGGTGGGAGCCGCTGCTGCTGTGAGAGCCGCCATTGCTGTGGTGCGAGGTACCGATGCGAGCTGCCGGTGCAATGAGAGGTGCCAGTGTAACGGCTGGCATCACCGGTCATCAGTATCACGGCGCGACGGCTCATCTGGAATGAAGGACTGGAAGAGCAAGCCATCGTCACCGATGGTCGATGTTACGCTGTGACGCACCTGCTGTGTCACTTTTCTGTTGGAATATTCGCGGCGAGGTGCGGCTGCCGCTTTGCCGCCGCCGGCAGCCAGAACTCAGGACTCATGACTGCCGGCCGCAAAGGCCTCACATGGCAAAGTGCGCTGGCAGCCAGACTGTGCTTAAATGCATGTGCAGACAGCATGAGGAACACATCAGGTGCATGGCCAAATGTAAGCGGCCTTGCATGGGAACTGATGAGGCATTCCGTTCGTCCAACGGCGAAAGTCACACAGCAGGAGCGCCGGCAGCGTCAGCACATCATTCCGCAAGCGAGACGCCTACACCGTCTGTATAACAGTTGAGCGAGTGTGAGAAGCTTTCCACCTTTCATCCCGTCTTTTGCCCGCTGCTGCCCGGGTCCCAGGACGACCAAGTATCTTGGGATGCGGCACCGCCGCTGCTGTCGTGCTGGCCGCCACTCCAGTTGCCGACGCCGCCGCTGAGTTGTCGCAATAGCCGCTGCCGCCCTGGCTGGCGTTGCCGGCGCTGCGGCTGCCGTGGCTGTCGGCACTATCAGATGCCGCAGCCGTTTCTGCGGCGGTGCCCGGAGAAGAGTCCGTGCTATCAGGCAGCTGAGCTCGCCACTGAACTCAGAGGTGGGTGAGTCCACAACGGCTTCTGGCGCGGCATCATCAGCAATCGCCGCTGGACCGGCTTCTGTCCTCTCCGCAGGTGTCTGCTGCTTCCGCCGCTTCCGCCACTGCCTGCTCCCACCCCGCCTCAGCTACTAACGCACCGTCCCGGCTGCAAGCTGCCTCCTCCGTCGCCGCCTTGTGCTGCCCTTCGTCCGACAGCAGGTCCGACTGCCACCACGGCGGGCGCTGCTGCTGCAGCGGCGGCACACTGAGGACGTCATATTCGAAAAACAGCTCTTCATAGTCGTCGCTGCTTGACGACATGCAGTCATCGCTCAGCAGCTGCGGCGCGGTGTCAGCGGCACTGCCGGCGGATCTGGTCCCGGCTCTGCGTTCCAAGATGACCGGCCACAGATGAAATAATAGATTACTGATTTGATCTCCATGCAGAGCAATGCGGCGCGCAGTTTGGTGCTGACATGCACCGCCGATCAAAATATGGCATAGGCACGGTGATTTGCAGTCTCAGGGGTGTCGGACATGGTTGCGATAGAATGTGTGACCTCGTGGCTGCGAAGAAACGATTACAAGCAAGCAAGCAAGCAAGCAAGCAGCAAGCGAGCGAGCGAGCGAGCGAGCAAGCACACGCACACATTTCGCCCGACGACACCGCAAAATGTAACAAAGCAAAGCAGGCCCCTGACGGCATCTGAAGCACTAGCATTTCTAACTCACCTGTATCTCTGGGTCCCCCAGGTACAGAACTTTCTGTGTCTTTGGGTCGTGCTTCAGAGTGCCCGCCATCAGCATCTGCAGAGGAAGACAGATCCGCTACCCTCCGTCATTTTCACTGCTGATGCTGCATATGATGGTGGCAGAGGTTTGCCACGAGGATGGTATCACAGTGGTCAAAGCAGTCGGTGCGTAGTGCTACACGACATCACCTGGACTGACGGCTTCCCAAACCCGGGCAGCTCGTCGACCCACACCGGCGAGCTGCAGTGCTTGCAGGAGCGGCGCATCACCCTGCAAATGCGGACGAAAGTCAGTTGCCAGCGACAATAGGCGTTGGAGGTAGACATCGTCTGCTGGGAGCGGCAGACCTACAGACTTTCGAGGCCTGCACAAGCATGCCTCGAAGCGTGCACTGCAGCAGCAGAGCTGCCAGGCAGTCTTGCTGATGAACCGACAAGCATTGAGAGATGCCGTAGCGCATGAGCCGAAAGCGAGGCGTTCAAGATGCATGATCTGTAGGGGTGCTGCGCAAAAGGGCTCAGAGGAACAAAGAATCTGGTGCAATACCTAGGCGAGGACGCATAGGTGCCCACGGAGTCTTGGCCCTTCAGGATCTGCAAAATATCAAGTAAATCAGCTGTGGACACTGAAAAGATGCAGCGTCGCTGTCACGATCAGGGCAAAAACATACCCTGTCAGTTGCCCTCACCTGCACCTTGCCGAACGGCTAGCCAATGTTGTGCATCCAGTCACCGCCGGTGGTCCGCTGGCAGAGGCTGCATTGCGGCAGCGACCCATCATTCAGCCATCTATTCAGTCCTGGAGGTGCACACTCATTCTGCCACAAACTGGTTGCGCAGAGGCGCGACCGCAGTCGAAACCAGCACAGCGAGAGCAGTTGAAAAAAAAGGGGCGCGCAAACCTGCAGTGGCACAAGAAGCGGATTTTCTCGAGCGGCGGGCCTTCCCGGAGGCTCCGCCGGCACCTCGACCTGGCCGCACAGGCACTGCGCCTTGACGTTCTCCAGCGTGAGTCTCCATTGCGCTGGTGCTGAGAGAGGTGCCTGCAGAATATGACGATCGTGGCTGTGATGAGCTGAGTAAACGAGGTTTTTGATTTGCTGCGCGCACAGCATTGCTGCCGGTTTGAGACCATAATGCGGCCACTGTTCCCGAGTAATCTTATCGAGGCGCGGCTGATCAGGTCTCAGGTCAGCAGAATCTAGCGGACTTCAACGCCAACGACACATAGATGAGTGCTGTGCCATCCGCAGTGCATGTATTGCGTGTACTAACAAATATATAACATAAATGTGGGCAAGTGCACGTTTCGCTCCTAGTAGTATTGATCGTGAGAAAACCATGCCCCTTGCATCGTTCGTGCTTTCTGGGCTGCATAGAAACTTTTTCAAAACAATCAAAACACGCGCTGTGCGATCGAGTGCTGCCTGCGTCGCCTCGTTCGGCTGGCTCTGAAAGGAGGAGCGAGCCAGGAGTTGGATAGTAGAAGGGCACAGTCTTTGACGTGCGTCTGCGAAGGACCGGGGCACGCACTCACCTGGATGTCAAGAGCTGCGATGACGGGCGCCGAGTCGAGGCTGACGAGGTGAGCAGATGCCTTGTGTGAGTTGCAGGTGAGCTCAGTGCAAACTGAACAGCTCCAGGGCGGGCGATTGCACCGCGGCATAAAGCGGCCGCGGATCATGGCGGATTCAGGGTCTTGCACTCCATCCGGGGCACAAGCGCTGGCGTGTGATTGCAGGGCCACTCTCCATCCCCCCAGCGCGCTTATCTGCTTGTCAAGAGCAGAGGGCGCGACACCAACAGACATCCGGCAAGCACACAGGCGGTGTGCCCATGGACACGCGGGCGCTGCTGAGCTCTCAGGAATCACTGCTCGCGAAGGGGCAATCCCGCCAGCTTGGCGTTCGCGTCGCACAGCCGGTCAAGCGCCAGGGTTCACGCAGGGCAGCATCTTGCAGCCAGGTGTGTAGTAGCTGTGGTGTCCAATTAGTGCGGAGGTGGCCAACAGGCACAGGTGGCGCCCCTTTGGAAGGTCTCGCGGAAGTTTGCCGGGACGTTTACTCCAGCCGACTGGGCTGCGTCCAGATCAGATGGATTTGCACATTCGATGCATGCAGCAAGCCTTATGTCGGCCTGCCTGCGCTGCACTGCATGTACGCGTCAACCATGGTGAAGATGGCGGCCCAAGCCGCTCTCCCTGGCTGCCTAGCCATTGCTCAGGCTGCTGCATCCTCCAGAGAGACAGCATGTGGATCTCCTGAGAGGGGCATGCACCGATGTGGGCCGCGCGCTGCGCTGCCCTTGTGACCAGCTTTCGACGCTCTGTGGCTCTGAGCGCATCACGTGGGCCACGGTGCAGAGGTCACAGGCGCAGCCGGCGGGCGTGCGGTGCGATGCATCGATTGCGAGCCGACACCCGGAGTTCGCTGGCGTGCGGGCAGGGCCTGTCGAGGCGACGCCGGCCCAGCGACCAGCGGGCGTGAACCAGGCCTGCGACCTGAACGAAATCCTGAAGGAGCGCGACGCGTGCGGGGTAAGAGTCGTCTCGTGTCCATCAGCAACTTGCATCATGCATGGTCGGTGGCCCGGCACGCCATATCGGTCTCCTGAGAGCAGTGCCCCTCAAGATGCAAGATCAAAACAGGCTTCTGAGTCCGTCACGCGTTCGATGCCTGGCAGGTGGGCTTCATCGCGAACCTGCGAAATGAGCGGAACCACGCAATCGTCGAGAAGGTGGGACGCCGGCGTGCCTGTGCACTTTCTCAGCCATGCCGCCGCCGTGACTGCATGTGACTGACGGGTGACTGACATGACGGCAACGACACAGCAGCGCTGGCGCGGCTCCTGCCTGCTGATGACCTGAACGTATGCGAGCTGACGGGGGAAACACTGCACAGGCGCTGCTGGCGCTGTCGTGCATGGAGCACCGAGGAGCGTGCTCCGCTGACACGGTCTCCGGCGACGGCGCCGGCATCATGACGGCGGTGCCCTGGGACCTGCTGAAGGCGGAGCTCCCGGACCTGAACCTGCACGAGAAGACCACGGGGTGAGCGTGAAGTTATCGCGACAGCATGCCCCTTTGGTGACTGTGGACACGGGCCTGGATGCCGGCACTGCATGGCGGATGGCAGCCGGGCCTGCGGCAGCATGCCTCCGGTAAGGCAAGCATGGCTAATGCTGGCGCTCACCAGCATGCCTGCCACAAGCAACACGTGGTGCCAGTCGACCCTAACCCGACGCAAAACCGCCGTCTCATCATCCGTTCAATTTCACGATTCAGGGTGGGCATGCTGTTCCTGCCGAACGACGACAAGCTGGCGGCGCAGGCCAAGCAGATCGTGGAGGACGTCATCGCGTCAGAGGGGCGGTGCCATGTCGCCGGCTGGCGCGATGTGCCGGTGGACCACACCATCGTCGGCCGCATGGCAAAGGCGACGGAGCCTCGCATCGTGCAGGTGGGTTGCCAGCATGCTCTATGCCGGACCCGGGCAATGCGGGCAGTACGGGTGTCACCAGCAGTGGCAGCCGGGGGATTGGCCTACAACGGGTCACCGCCATGGTCGCCTTGCTGCTGCGGCATCGTGCACGCAGCATTGCGGACCTCCTGGACGAATGCGCCTGAGGAACGCATGCCGATGCAGCCAAACGCCTCAGTGTTGCCTTGAGTGCTGGAGGTTCTCTGGAGGCATTCAGCTCATGCCAGCGGAGGTGCCACCTCATCTTCTTCATGATTACAGAGCAATGCTCTGACCCTGGGCACATTGAAAACGCCGAACTGCATACGATTGGATTGTCCAATTTGCGCAGGTGTTCATCGAGGCGAAGGAGGGGACGGAGGGCGACGCTCTGGAGCGCGAGCTGTTCATCGTGCGTAAGCTCATTGAGAAGGAGAAGGCGGCCAAGATGGGCGCCGACGCGGCCGACTTCTACGTCGCCTCCCTGTCCGACAAGACCATCGTGTACAAGGTGCAGGCGCCGCCGTAGCCAGTTTGCCCGCAGCTCAGCTTTCAGCGTGGCAGGGCTGGGCCAGTCTGCTGCTAGACCCGCGGTCTCCACAGCTGCAGCCAGCCGCCAAGGCGTATCAGCGCACCAGCCGGCGTCAGCCGCAGCAAGCATGGTAGCAATTTGCGCCCTGACATCCATTCTGGAACTGCTGCAGGGCATGCTGACGTCTTCGGCTCTTGGAGACTACTACAAGGACCTGCGCAACCCTGAGTTCAAGACGCCCTTTGCCATCTACCACCGCCGCTACTCCACCAACACCACGCCCAAGTGGCCGCTGGCGCAGCCCATGCGCTTCCTGGGCCACAATGGTGAGACTCGAGTTACTGCAGACGCTGTTGCATCGTGAACTTTCAGAGGCCGGCTTCACCATGAAGGGGAAGAGGCAAAGAGAAAGGAGAGAGAGCATGCATGCACATCGTATCATGCCGTGTGTGATCATGCCGTTTGCGATCATGCCGTGTGCGTCTCACTGCGCTTCACCTGTGCTGATGCGCCACTGCCCGTGCGCTCGCAGGCGAGATCAACACGCTGCAGGGCAACCTGAACTGGGTGGCTAGCCGGGAGCACAGCCTGACGCACCCGGTGTGGGAGGGCCGCGAGGCTGACTTCCTGCCGCTCACGTCCGCCACCTCCTCCGACTCCGCCAACCTGGACATGCTCGCCGAGTTCCTGGTGAGCGCGCCTGCAGTCTGGCGTGCCGTAGCAGCCGAGATCAGCCTGACCTTGAGACTGGATTGTGGGCTGGACGACCACAGGGTGAGCACCTCCAGCAGGCGTGCTTGCCCCTGGCTCTCGGTGCCCCTGGCTGCTCGGCACACGCTGGCCTGTGCATCGTGAGGAAACCCGTCGTCACACGAGCTGCTTTGGCGAGCTGCAGGTGCAGACGGGCGTGCCGCCGGAGCAGGCGCTGATGGTGCTGGTGCCGGAGGCGTACCGCAACCACCCCGACCTCATGAAGAAGTATCCCGAGGCACGGACGGGTGTTTTGAGCCCGTTGGATGACTGCAGTTGTGCCTGAAGAAGGCCATTCACGTGTCTTGAGTGCATTTGTCTATGTCACCTGTGGTGCCAGACAATTAGCACTGGCCAGGGCGACAATCAGCACTGGCCATGGCGTTGAATAACCTCCTTTGGCAGAGGGGACCGCCTGCGCCATGGCGGTCCAGCACCGTCTGGCAGCACAGCGGGGGTCCCATGCTAAACAAAAGAAAGCACGCGAGACAGGACGCTTCCTCTCGGTGTTGTGACACTGCGCCCTGCCTGCCTGCACACGGGGCTGCGGGAAGCTCCTCATAGTGGGACTCCTCATAGTTCAAAACCAGATACCGCGCAGACAGAGTCTCCTCAGTCTTCTCTCTGTCCTCAACAGTTCTGATACCTGCGTAGGTGGTCAGCTTCTACGAGTTCTACGAGGGGCTGCAGGAGGGCTGGGACGGGCCCGCGCTGCTGGTGTTCTCTGACGGCGAGAAGATCGGCGCGCGGCTGGACCGCAATGGCCTGCGCCCGGCGCGCTTCTGGGCCACCAACGACGACTACATCTACGTCGCCTCGGAGGTGGGCTGCTTTCTTGCATTCCACTGTCCTGCACTGCTGTCTTAAGCAGTCGCCAGGAGGATGCTGGCACGGCCTGAGTCTGCTCTAGCGCGCAAGTCAAAACGAGCAAGTTGTCCGCGAATGCAGTGCTGTGCTCGTCGGCAGCAGGCGAGCCCCTCCTGCTGAACTAAAGTATTGCCCCACGCGCTGCAGGTGGGTGTCCTGGGAGACGTGCTGGACAACGCGGCCAACGTGACCTCCAAGGGGCGCCTTGGGCCTGGCCAGATGGTGCTGGCGGACCTCAAGTCGGGCACCTTCAAGGAGAACACGCAGATCGCGCGCGAGACCGCGATGAATGCACCCTACAAGGAGTGGCTGTCGCGCTCCTTCCGGTGAGCTTGTTACTCCAGCCTGACACCCACTATTAAAGATATCGAATTCGTTGGAAACCACTCGAGTGAAGAATCTATGCGAATGTTTGTCATTCAGAAATCACTTGCAAACGCTTATTCTTTTTGTGTGCAGGCTGCGGGACCTGCCCGGTTACAAGAAGTTCCGGGACTCGTGCATGCTGTCTCCGCAGGACGCGCTCAAGCTGCAGGCAGCAAATGGTGAGGCCTTGACCTATTGCCTCCCGGCTGCCTGATATGCCCTGTTGCGCCACGCACATCGTCGAACTGAACAACTGACTTCCACCACAGCGCAGTTCGCATGCTTTGCATTCAATGGCACAGCCCAGCAGGGCCTGCTGAGCCGGACTATATCATGAATCTCCACCACAACCCTGCTGCGAATCAATATGACGTGTGCCGTGGCTGTGCCGCAGGCCTGGGCATGGAGGACACGCAGATGATCATCGAGGGCATGGCGATGCAGGGGGCAGAGCCCACCTATTGCATGGGGGACGACAGCCCGCTGCCCGTGCTGTCCTCGCGCCCCCACGCGCTCGCCGACTACTTCAAGCAGCGCTTCGCGCAGGTGCGGCAACACGATTATCGCTCAAGCGGCTCATGCAAGAGGTGGCTGATTCTCTTTGGCGGTCACAGTCTGCGGCAGCTGCCTCGCCTGACGATCAGCTGAACAGAGAACGCAGCGCTGGCCTCTGCTGCGCTGGTCTGCTGTGACTCCAGGCACGTGGTCACTGACGCTGGTGCCAGCTGCTCTGGACTTGGTCGCGACAGTGCGAGTGTACCTGTTTGACAGGTGACCAACCCGCCGATCGACCCGCTGCGTGAGGGGCTGGTCATGTCGCTGGAGATGCGCCTCGGCAAGCGTGGCAACCTGCTCACGCCCGGCCCCGACTCCTACTCCCAGGTGCCTACTGCCATCGCTGTCTCATCCATCTTTTGTGCATCAACGTTTGCCTGAGCCTTTGGCCTGTCAAGCTGCAAGCCTGGCAGGTTCTGACAGGCAGGCGTGACGCCGCCAGGAAGCTGCACCAGGCCTGCTCATCCACCTGACGCCACAAAATAGTACGCAAATCAGAAATGAGTGTCCTCAGATACACAACACGAGCATGGCCGCTGAACACCTGTGAACCAATGCTTTTCGGGATGCTCGTAGGTGCTACTGGAGTCGCCGGTGCTGCTGGAGGAGGAGCTGCAGTCGGTGATCGCTAGCAGCGGCATCGCCAGCACCACCTTCAGCCTGCACTACGCGACCGGCAGCCCCGACGCCATGAAGGAGGCGTTGCACAAGCTGTGCACCGACGTGGAGGCGGCCGTCAAGGGCGGCTGCGAGATTGTGGTGCTGTCTGACCGGCTGCAGGAAGGCGAGGAGGTGGGTTTCATTCACCACTGCCACTGCCTGCTGAGCTTTCTTGGATGTTTTCGCGCTCGCAAGAGACTTGCGGTGATGGGTCTGCCTGCAGCTGTGCCACAATGCCTGCAGCCATGCCACAAGCGCGAGCTGGAGTCGTGCATGCATCAATCCAGATAGTGATGTTGCGAGTCTCAATGCCCTGAAGGAGGTCTGGGTCCTGGAAAGAGGCCAGGGGCATTGGCAGGTAGTGCCTGCTGACCTGCAGGGTCTCACGCGACTGCCTCCCCCGTTGCGCAGATGGACATCCAGCGGCCGCCAATCCCGACGCTGCTGGCGGTGGGCGCGGTGCACCACCACCTCATCAAAACGGGGCTGCGCACGGAGACGTCCATCGTGGCGGACACCTCCCAGTGCTTCTCCACGCACCAGCTGTGCGCGCTCATCGGCTACGGCGCCCATGCCGTGTGCCCCTACCTGGCGCTCGAGACCGCGCGCCAGTGGCGCGCCTCCCCCAGGTGGGCATTACTGGGAGCTGATGTGCCTGCAGCCTGCAGTCCAGCCCCTGCCCGCAAGCGACGAGAATTGGAGGCGCATGCCCAGCATCAGCAGCACAGTCGAGCAGCGCAGCAATTCCAGCATGCCATGCTCAGCCTCCTCTCTGGATGTGGATATGAAAAAGGAGTCAATATAAGCATGCGCTGTGATGGTCCTGCAGGACGGAGTCGCTGGTGAAGAGCGGCAAGGTGCCGGATGTGACGATCGTCGATGCGCAGAAGAACTACAAGAAGGCGCTGGAGAAGGGCGTCCTGAAGATCCTGTCCAAGGTGCACATGCTGCTGCTGCTGCATCAGCGTTCGCATGACAGCCTGCTGTAGTTTGCGAGATTCTGTCAGCCTGAGTGGCCGAATCCACACAAGAATGAGAGTTTGCCACCCAGCTGACGCGCCTGTGCTACCGCCTGCCGCAGATGGGCATTTCGCTGCTGTCGTGCTACCACGGCGCCCAGATCTTTGAAATCTACGGCCTGGGCAAGGAGGTGGTGGACACCGCCTTCTACGGCTCAGTGTCGCGCGTCGGCGGCCTCACGCTAGCGGACGTGCAGAAAGAGGCCGAGTCCTTCTGGATTAAGGTACGCACAGCCTGTTGTAATGTTGCCACCTGAGGTCTTGAATCGACTCTTCAAAGGCCGAGCTGAGCTCATTCTTATCTGTTTTCGAGGCTGGTCTCTGTGGAGACGAAACAGCATTTCATGCGTGTTGTGTCAACAGGAAGTGTTTCACAGACCTAACTGGGCGTTTTGGTTTTGCTGCAGGGCTTCCCGGAGAAGGAGATCAAGAAGCTGGAGGACTACGGCTTCATCCAGAGCCGGCCGCGCGGCGAGTTCCACTCCAACAACCAGCAGATGTCCAAGCTGCTGCACAAGGCCATCGGCCTGGGCGGCAAGGGCAACCCCGACGGCAAGGTGTGCTCTATCTGAGCTCTACCCCGCGATGAATTTCATGGCGTGGCAGCGCTTCAATCTCAGATTTCTGCTGGCAAAACTCATTGGCTGCAGGCATTGGTGCCACTGAACTTCCCACTCTACCTGATGTGGTCGCTGTGCGAGTATTGCTGCGATGGCTCAAGACTGACCTACCGGCGTGTCAAATGTGAGCAGGAGGCGTACAAGGCGTACGAGCAGCACTTCAAGGACAGCCCGCCGGCGGTGCTGCGCGACTGCTTGGAGCTGGTCTCTGGCCTGGGACCCATCTCCATCGACGAGGTGCCCCCTCTGCCCCTCCATTGGGGCCGGCACTTGCTCTGCCGCATGCCGCCAAACCAACTGCCAACACAAAACAACCAACGCAACATGTTGCTTGTGAAGTTCCAGCTGCATTTGAGCTGGGAACACATCGAGGTCGGACAGACACCCTCACAAGTCCATTTTCATCACAAGTCCGGTGGTGTTGCAGGTGGAGCCGGCAGCGGACATCATGAGCCGCTTCTGCACGGGCGGCATGTCCCTGGGCGCCATCTCGCGCGAGACGCACGAGACCATCGCCATCGCCATGAACCGCATCGGCGGTGCGCGCACACACACTATTGCTGCTTCTGGACTCATGCAACGGCAAGCGCGCTGCCCGCATGCGGTCCTTCTCTGCACGCTTTGCATGCTGCACTGTTGTCCCTCCCTTTCCGGAGACGCTGGCAAGCAGCTAGTGGCAGGCATGCTGTCCTCGGCATTGCATCAGCAGCTCACTGGTTTCAACTCCGGTCACAGGCAAGTTGAACAGCGACTATGGCAGGCATTCTTCTCCGGCAGTCCTATCGTCTGCTCACTGGTTCCAACTCTGGCGCCACAGGCAAGTCGAACAGCGGGGAGGGCGGCGAGGACCCGGTGAGGTGGCTGAAGCTGGAGGACATCGACGAGAAGGGGACCTCCAAGGCGCTGCCGCACCTCAAGGGTCTGGAGCCCGGCGACACCGCCACCTCCCGCATCAAGCAGGTACGTGCGCATCGGCGATTAGGTGCAGCAAGCAGCAGCAGCAGCATTCAGCTGCATCTTGCGGACGGCCCTTGCTCCACAGAGATCGCAGGCTGGCAGCCAGGCAAGGCGTGGAATGTGCTTGCACGTGCGATCCATAAGCGCTGCCCCATACAGCCAGGGGGTCTTACCAATCACGACTTGTGGTGTGCAGGTCGCTTCCGGCCGGTTTGGTGTGACGCCTGAGTTCCTGGTGAACGCCGACCAGCTGGAGATCAAGATCGCCCAGGGCGCCAAGCCCGGTGCGTGCCTGCATGAGCAGCCTCATTGCCTGTGCACATGCAGCACGCAGCCCTGCATCCCGCGCTGAAGACTTGGCGACTGTGCACGCCACCCTTCAGAGTGCACCCAGCAGCATGCCGAATTGTAGCGCGCCAGGAACGCAGCCCCCCCTCTCACATGTTTGTTGTCCTCCTATCGCAGGCGAGGGCGGCCAGCTGCCGGGCAAGAAGGTGAGCCCGTACATCGCTAACCTGCGGCGCTCCAAGCCGGGCGTGCCGCTCATCAGCCCGCCGCCGCACCACGACATCTACTCCATCGAGGACCTCGCGCAGCTCATCTTCGACCTGCACCAGGTGCCATTCTCACCCTGCAAGCAGTCGACTGTCAGCATGAACACGCCAGGGCTGCAGATCGCATTGCCAATGGGCAAAATGCGCTGTTTAGGACATACTGCGGGCGCTGCTGATGTCCGTAGAGCCGCTGGCGCATGACTGCAACACCTGAATCCGTCCTTCGTCATTTGCTGAATGTGCTGTGCCATGCTGTGCAGGTGGCGCCGCAGAGCCAGGTCAGCGTCAAGCTGGTGGCCCAGGCCGGCATTGGGACAGTGGCATCCGGCGTGGCCAAGGCCAATGCCGACGTCATCCAGGTGTGCCCTGCTGTCTTTTTCGATCTTGGACGTCCCAGTGTCAGCGATTGAACACGTGTTGCCAAGCCCCAGCCTGTGCCGTCTGCATGCGTGAGCTTGACGTGTCCTTGTTGCATTGACAAGGTTTTCTTGTATGCAGGTGTCGGGCCACGACGGCGGCACAGGCGCCTCGCCGGTGTCCAGCATTAAGCACTGCGGCGGCCCCATCGAGATGGGCCTCGCCGACGTGCACCAGGTGCGCTGCTTGATTCATAGATCTTGTCCTCCAGCATGCACAGCCATCGTATCCTCCAACATCCACTGCAATGGCTGAAGCGTTTGCTCTGGGATCGAAGCCCAATTAGCATCCCCATGGGCGTACTCCTGCCAGGCAGTGGATGTCCAGGCTGCTGGGCCAGACTTTTGCACAGTGCCGAGTTTGCACATCCTGGGTGCTTCTTTAGATTATGTGTTGGTACCCTTTCATCGCTTTATTTGCCCTGTTCTGCGCCATCCACAACCCGAGCCCTCAATGTCACGCATCACTGTTCCTGAGTCGTCTCCACTTACTGCAGACGCTGACAGCCAACGACCTGCGGGAGCAAGTGGTGCTGCGGGTGGACGGCGGCATGCGCTCCGGTCGCGACGTGCTGGTGGCCGCCGCCCTTGGCGGTGACGAGTACGGCTTTGGCACTGTCGCCATGATCGCCACCGGTGAGAGCACGCCCCTGCATGTGCAGGCTCTGCTTGTGCACATGCATGTGCATGGGCTCTGCGGTACTGGTCTCTGCTGTGTGCAGGCCACAGCCGTGCTTCCCGGGCTCTACCTGGGCTTCCTGGTGTGGCACCTGCCGTTGTGCCTGTTGCAGGGTCTGAAAGCAGAGTCTGAAACAATGTGGTCACCATGCTGCGTTTTCGTTTCCAGGCTGCATCATGGCGCGGGTGTGCCACACGAACAACTGCCCGGTGGGCGTGGCCAGCCAGCGGGAGGAGCTGCGAGCGCGCTTCCCCGGCGCCCCCGGCGACCTCGTCAACTACTTCCACTTCGTCGCCGAGGAGGTGCGCAGCGCCTTCTGGCCAGTTTGCCGTGAGATGCAAGGATGACTGTGATCAGGCGTGTTCCACCTGACTCGTCCTGTTGACACTGGCCTCCTCATTTCACACCCCTCTCCTGCTCGACTGACTTTTTGCAGCCTGAAACCTTGGACTCGTGATGGTTCTCTGCAGGTGCGGGCGGGCCTCGCGTCCATGGGCCTGCGGTCGCTGGATGAGCTGGTGGGGCGGGCGGACATGCTGAAGCAGCGGGACATGGCGCTGGCCAAGACCGACGGCCTGGACCTGTCCTTCATCACCACCTACGCCGGCGAGACGGGCAAATCCTCCACCCGCCGCGCCCAGTGCGTCCCGTCCAGCCCTTGTTTGCTTGCTTCTGCAACAACGCCGACCTGGCAACACGCGGCCACGCTGTTCATCTGGACCCCTTTCGGCGACAGCAAGCAGTTCTGGGGATGTCGCGAGCGCGAACCTCTCAGCGAGCGTGATAGTTTCCTGGTTTCATAGTTTCCTGGTGTCACCTGTATCGCAGGGAGGTGCACAGCAATGGCCCGGTGTGGGACGACGACGTGCTGGCGGACGCGGAGATCCAGGACGCCATCCAGAACAGCGGCACGGTCGACCGCGAGTACGACATCACCAACGTGCAGCGGTCGGCGTTCGGCCGCATCGGCGGCGCCGTCGCGCGCCTGCACGGCGACCGCGGCTTTGCCGGCAGCCTCAACTTCGTGCTGAGCGGCTCTGGCGGCCAGTCGTTCGGCTGCTTCATGGTGAGCCATCCGATGTCGTGGTGATGTGCCAACCATGCCAGGCACTGCTGTCATGCACTCTTTCCACTCATCCTGCAGGCTGGCGGCAAGTGTTGGCCCTCGCGCACCTCTCAGAAATCTGCGCGCAAGTGCTTCGTTCAGCTTTTGCTGACAATTCATGTCGTGATTGCGCAGGTGGGCGGCATGAACGTCAAGCTGATCGGCGAGGCCAACGACTACGTGGGCAAGGGCATGGCCGGTGGCGACATCACCATCGTGCCGCCGCCCGCCCAGCAGCTCGACGTGCGTCTCTTCCGCCACGTCACATCACTAGACCGAAATTGCTCAACTGCACTGCTGCAGCATGCAATCAGGGCAATCGCCTTGCTATTCTTGGCACTAAGCTAGCGCCCGGCCGGGCCAAAGGTCAAGCTGTGTGTTCCACTCAATCCTGCAGGCGACGCAGACCAGCCTGGTGGGCAACACCTGCCTGTACGGCGCGACGGGCGGCCGACTGTTCGTAAACGGCCGCGGCGGCGAGCGCTTTGCGGTGCGCAACAGCCTGGCGGACGCCGTCGTGGAGGGCGTCGGCGACCACTGCTGCGAGTACATGACCGGCGGCACCGTCGTCTGCCTCGGCACCGCCGGTGCGGATCTCACTGAGTCTATCAAATGCTGTCTGGTCATGCTCTTTGTACAGAAAGAGCAGCTATCGTGTAGCTCGAAAGAGCTCTTGGAGAGCAGTATCTTTCCCCAGTGCAGAGGTTGCACAAATGTCATGATGCACTAGCACCTCACACTGCTATTCAGGCTTGCTCAAACCACCAACACATGCTGAAGACCACTGTCGCAAAACCCGCAGGCCGCAACGTGGCGGCGGGCATGACGGGCGGGCTGGGCTATTTCCTGGACGAGGAGGGCGACTTCGAGGACCGCGTCAACGCGGAGATCGTGACGGTGCAGCCCATCCGCACCCTGGCCGGCGAGAACCAGCTGCGCGCCCTCATCCAGGACCACGTGGAGCGCACCGGTGCGCCTTACTCCACCTCGCACAGTTGGTGCTGTGAGTCATGACTGTGCAGACAGTTGTGGATGGGGTGACCAGTTCAGTGGACTTTACTGCTCAGGCCTGCAGCTGCTTCCCTAGGAAACGGACGCTCTGGCTTGTATGCCGAGGGAGGAAGCGCAACAGGAAAGCTTGAAGGAGTGTGCCTCTGCCCCCATGCTCATCCGTGCATCTGTGCAATGGCCCGTAGGCTCCAAGAAGGGGCAGGAGATCCTGCACAGCTGGGCGGAGTCGCTCAAGAAGTTCAAGCAGCTGGTCCCGCCCAGCGAGGCGGGCACACCCGAGGCGTCGCCCGAGGCGGAGAAGATGGCCTCCGCCAACGGCGTCGGCCCCGAGGCGCAGTCCGCGCAGCCGGTCGCCACCGCGGCATGAGCGTTGCGCCAGCTGTTGCGGGAGGAGTCTGCATGGCCGAGCCGCCCGCCGGCAGAAGGGGCAGGCAAGCGGCGGCGGCCGTGCGGCACGGGGAAGTCGACAACGTTTCTGGGGAGATGGCCAGAAGCGTGCGGCGCGCTCTCACCCTGCCGCGTCTGAGATGCGGCCCCAACACATGGGGCGGCGGCGCGGTGGGCCGGGCTGCCGCATGGCATGCGGGGGTCAGGCAGGGGTCTGGAGCCGGAAACACACTTGCATGGGGAGCACTGAGCGGGTGGCAGCTACAGGCAGCGGCAGTCTGGGCGCCCGACGCTACCCGTGCGGCGCATTGCCAACCAACACCCTGCGGGCTGGGATCAGGCGTCTGGGGCTTGCATCCGCCTGCTGAGCCGCTGCCAGTCCGGCTCACCCTTTAGGTATCAATAATGAATGTTTTGCGGCCACATGGCCCGGGCAGCGGCGCGCACCGCGCAGAGACGGTCATGCTGCGACGCCAATGGTGACGTCAGCAGACACGCATTGGTGTGCAGCAGCAATATTTTGTGGGGCGTTCCGCGGATGCAGTTGACGAAGTCATGAGTGGGGGCCGGCCGCTGCTTTCAGGACAGTCTCTGCGCTTGGGTCTGGTCATTGAGCTTGTTTTGCCTTTTGCCGCTGTAAAAAACTTTCGTCCCCTGCGCATGCGCCACAGCATGACCAGCACTAACGGGTGAATATCACACCTGCACCGACAGCGGTCACATCCTTTCACATGCACACTCCTACACACTCCACACCTTCTGCTCCCTTTCACTTCTAATGTTTGCAATGCCCTTGCAGCAGCAATAATCCCTTCCAAACTCGCCTTTTGGAGCAGCTGCTCCAACAGCAGCAGCCACATTTGTTCTGCCCACACTATCGCGCACAGCCACCTGCTCGTCGTCACTTTCGACGCTGGAGTGTCTGCTGCACCCTGTTCGAGCTTCGCAAAGTGTTTTCGCAATTTGACAAATTCCATCTGCTTGCTGCACACCGGTCAGAATGGCGTACGATACCACATTCCGGCGACGCCACCATCCACTCCTGGCGCCCACAAACGCCTGGACGTGGAAGTGCGTCTTCTCCGCATGCCCTGTCCCCGCCAGAGCGTTCTCAGAAAAATGCTGTCCCGCAGGACGGAGCGGCCCCGCCACTGCGACGCTTCATTACTGCCGGCCCTCACACACAATGCAGCTTGCTCAAGACACATGTCTGTATGACGCGTAGGTTTCTTCCTGGAGTGCTGCTGGGTTTTGCACTCAAATGGTGGTGCGACAACGGCAACAAGGTGCGTGACGGCTGAACTGGCGGCCAGGGCATGGCGATCAATATCGGCGCCAGATGCATCAACGACTCTCGACAAATCATTGCAGCATGCTGTAACGCCTCGTCTCATTACCATGTTGCAGTTCTGCAAACTCACACGTGTTGCCTCTGCTGCAGGATGGCGCTGGTCAAAAGTCCGTCCAAAAGACGAACAAGCTGCTGGCCTCAAAGTCAGCAGTCACTACCGACGAGGAGTACAAGATGGTGCGACTGGAAGACATCGTGTCCACCCTGTTCTGCGCTGGGTGCATGGCCTGTGCATGGCGGAAGTCTTATGGCACATGACGGCGTGCGAATGGTCCTGAAGGTGCTCCTCGTGAACGAGTCGCTGAAGGTGCGACAAGGGCTGGTTCGCCCATACGTGTATTGCTCGCTCTGCTGCCTGTGAAGGTTTCCGGCTGGTCATGGGAGCAGCTTCCACGCTCTGCTTCTCTGAATATAAATCGCCGTCAGAACTGCCGTCATGTCTGCAGATGGGCAAGGGCAAGATTGCGGCGCAGTGCTCGCACGCTGCCGTCGGAGTGGTCGAGCAACACAAGCAGCATGCGGCGGAGGTGTTCCAGCAATGGGAGCTGAAGGGGCATGCGAAGGTGGCGCTGCGGGCTCCCACAGAAGCTGAGATGGTACGCGCGCAAGCATGCTGAGTTTGACCTGACTTGGACATGACAGGCCTTACTTTGACGCGACACGTCTCAACAAGCTTCATGCTGTGAGACCAGGGTAGACTGGCACATCGCTGCGCACAAAACATTGTTCCTAGGCTTTGGGACTGAGTGCTGGATCCTCAAAACCCGACCCGCAATTTCTGCTGCTTACCTGTTCTGGTCTTGCCATGCAGCTGTCAATAGCGGGGGATGCGGTGAATGCAGGCATCTTCACGTACCTAGTGGTCGATGCCGGCCGCACGCAGATTGCGCCAGGCAGCCGCACGGTTTTGGCTATCGGACCGGCCCCCAAGTCCCAGGTGAACTTCTTAGCCCAAGATTCTCGAATATATAATGCTATGCCGTCGCGCCGCACATGTTGAACTACCTGAAACCTGTGAGAACTTAAAAGCATGACATGCGTTCCGCCTGCGGCGCAGGTCGACAAGCTCACCGGCCACCTGAAGCTGCTGTGATGAACGGAACAGGGATGGGGGATGGGGGATGGACTGCGTATCGGCTTTGAGTGTAGCGAGTGAGACGGAGGCAGCTTTTGCTTCAGGGCGGGCTTCTGAACAGAAAGCGCGCGAAATTATAATGCTCAAGTACTAGTGAAGTTACAACGCGAAAGGCCCGCATGCAAAACGTCCCTTTCGAAGGCATTGCATATTGACATTGCATCGCACAACTACAGTAGAGTTTCAAAGATCCACAATCAAATACAAGGCTGAAGCGGAATCCCGCCCGCTGAGCAGAGACGCATGCACAAAGGCCGCCACTAATTCGCCATCGATCAAACGGAGCCTAAGTTGCGATAGACCACAGCATCACAGTCCGCCACCATGGCGATGGGGGCGCCGTACGGCATGCAGGCGATGCTCAAGGAGGGGCATCAGATGTTTTCGGGCCTTGATGAGGCCGTGCTCAAAAACATCAACGCCTGCAAGGAGCTGTCGCTCTTGACAAAGAGCTCCATGGGGCCGAACGGTAGGTCTATGTGAATGTTGCGCAGACATGCATTGCGCAGCCGTCAAATTCTAGACTGCGCAGCGCACATTCAATCGCCTCGGCGCCGACGCTCCAGATTTGCCATAAGCCGAGATGCAAACATGCGCATCTCAGCGGAATGTGTGACCTCTCGTAATGAAGCAGCAGCTGCAGATGGCAGCTTGCAAAGACTTTAAACGTTATGGCAACTATGGCCGCCGCAGCCTGCAATGGGCGCGCCATGACTGCCGCCACTGCCACCTGGTGCAGGCATGAACAAGATGGTCGTCAATCATCTGGACAAGCTGTTCGTGACCAGCGACGCCAGCACCATCATCAACGAGATGGAGGTGCAGCACCCGGCGGCCAAGCTGGTCGTCTTTGCCAGCCAGGCGCAGGAGCAGGAGATCGGCGACGGCTCCAACTTCGTGAGTTTCCTATTGACCTGTGGTGGTCTTTCCATGTGACGCCATCGCATTGGCACCTGCAGCTTTGCTATGCTGTTGCACCGTCAGTTGTTGACTGCATATCTCGAACATGCTGACAGGTGCGGTGTCAGCCGGAGGCCGGCCACGGCATGGCTGCTGTGCAGTTGGCTCGATGCTCCGGACATGCATGAGAGACTGCATATGAGCACTCAACCATCGAGAGCATCTGTTCACGTGCACAGGTGATCAGCTTTGCGGGTGAGCTGCTGTCGAATGCGGAGGGTCTGCTGCGGGACGGCCTGCACACGTCAGAGGTCGCGGATGGGTTCACAAAGGCCGCTGACAAGGTGAGCTCCTGCGGCTTACGGCTGCAAGTGACAGACAGCAGCACGAGGCAGCGGCACAGGCGGGCAGTTGGCGAGGGAAGTTCTGCGCCTGTGGCGAGAATGCGTGCATGACGCCGGATGAGCACCGCAGAGCCTGGGGGCGCTGCAATTGCTGCGCCGCAGTGTGTGGCGCTGCGGACATCAGACGGAAACGCTGTGAGAGCCAAGTGAGTAGACCCACGAGGGCGCGGTGCCGCATGTGCTCCACTGCAGGCGCTGGACATAATCGACAGCCTGGTGCTGCCGGGCAGCGAGAAGCTGGACGTGCGGGACAAGGCGGCGGTAGCGCGCCGCATCCGCGGCGCCGTGTCCGCCAAGCAGTTCGGCCTGGAGGATGTGCTGTGCCCGCTTATTGCAGAGGTGGGCGATCTCGCCGGCATGGTGGCGTCAAGCACCGCCTGCTTGGAGGCTGCGCTGTGGAACCTTTGCTACCCACGTCGGGTCTCTCTCATCGGCTCGGACTCTATGACAGATCCTCATGTTGTCTTGCTCCAATGCCGACGTTTCAGTGCTATGTCCGCAAGAAGCAGGCCTCAGAGGAGCACATTCTGTGGGAATAGCGTGACCATCACAGGATGCCGCATCTCATGTCCAAACATATCTTGCCAACCCGCAGGCATGCATCGCGGTGTGCCCAAAGAACCCCGCCAGCTTCAACGTCGACAACGTGCGGGTTGTGAAGGTTCCGGGCGGCGGCGTCACCGACTCAGCGGTCGTGCGTGGCATGGTGCTGAAGCGCGACGCGGAGGGCACCGTGAAGCGCGTGGAGAACGCGAAGGTGGCGGTGTTTGCTCAGGGCATCGACACCTCCAGTACAGAGACAAAGGTGAGGCTCAAAGAGTCCCTCAGGCCGTCAACTGAATGAGATCTAGTTGGCAGAGCAGAGCAATGAGAATCGCTTCTGCTTCTTGGGAAAGCACCAGCTTGCCCGAGCACGAACCCACTGCTCGGACTTGCACATTCAGCCCGAGGACATGTATAATTCAATCGGCAATCATGCGCTGACAAAATTGTGACATCATGCTTCCTAGTACCGCAGGGCACGGTGCTGAAATTTAACGCACAGGAGCTGACGGACTACAGCCGGTTGGAGGAGGCGCTTTTTGTGCAAAGACACATCAACACAAAGCCCTGGCAACTGTCCATCAACGTCCTGTCCTGCTTCCCGCAGGGCACGGTGCTGATACACAATGCACAGGAGCTGACGGACTACAGCCGGTCGGAGGAGGACAAGCTGGCGGCGCTCATCCAGGGCATCGCGGACAGCGGCGCGACCGTCGTCGCCGCGGGCTCCGCCATTGGCGAGATGGCCATGCACTTCCTGGAGAAGCAGGGCATCATGGTCCTCAGGTGCTTCTCCGCCAGAAATCGCCAGGCCAATCTCTCCACGAGCCATGTGAGATGTTGCACAGTTGGTTGGTGCGCACACCGGTATGACGCGCTGCTGCCCTGGGGTAGCACAGTGCTGCTGTGCTTCTGGCCTGTGCGCCCGCCCGAAATACTCACTCCCCTCAGCAAAACATTGCACCTGGCAATGCATGTGATAGCTGTGCGTGCGGGTGCCAGCGCTGGGCACTTGCTCAGCAACGCGCATGCATCCTGAGGCCAAAATTGCCCAGGTGGAGTGCCGACAATCAGCAGTCTTTGCATGAGCAGGGTTTCCTAGGGTGCATGCTCGGATATGGTTCGGTACTTGCTGTCAGGCGAACCCGCGCCAAGTTGCGGGTGCTCCGCCAGTCTTACGCTGCTGAACACCTAATTGCGCGCCGCAGGATACCGTCAAAGTTCGACCTGCGGCGGTTCTGCCGTGCGGTGGGCGCCGCGGCGCTGGTCAGCCTGGGGCAGCCGCGCGCGGACGAGCTGGGCTATGCGGGCCTGCTGGAGGTGCGGGAGGTGGGCGGCGCCAATGTCACCGTCCTCGCCCAGGCAAGTGGTCCTCCATGCTGGTCTGCAAGGCTCGATCACGGTCTTTGTTCCGAAAGGGAAAGTCGAGTCGTAAACGAGGCACGTCCTGGTTCCGCACGAGCTCTCCATTGCATTGAGTGAAGCTCGTTCTGAAGCTGGACGTCCTCCTTACAACTCGCCGGCGCAAAGCTCGAAGCTCGAATGGACGAAGCAATATGTCGCGCTGCTTGTCAAGCTTGGCACCTCTCATCCAACAAGTATGTGAATGCCAGTGCGATCAGGCTCGTCATCGGCTCGTCTCCTCGGCCACGATCGGCTGACCCCGCTGTTCCCGGGCTTCGCAGGGCGGCGGCAGCGCGGCAGCGGAGGGCGAGGTGGGCGGCGAGGCGGCCGCGGAGGGCGGCAGCGGCGGCGGGCAGGTGGCGACGGTGGTGCTGCGCGCCTCCACCGACAACCTGCTGGACGACTTGGAGCGCGCCATCGACGATGGCGTCAACGCCTACAAGGTGTGTTATGAAATGTTTGGACCAAATAATCATCTATCAGGGTTTAGGCGCGAACCTGCTGACAACATGCTGAGCGCGCCATTGACGGCGGCGTCAACGCCTACAAGGTGTGCCAGAAAAATGCGAAGTAGTTCAGCCTCGAAGGTTGAGCAGAACGCCTGCTGCTGGACGACCTGGAATGCGCTCTCCACGACGGCGTCGACGCCTACGAGGTGCAGATTACAATGTCAGACACTGACGTCAATGTCAGGGGTTCAAATACAAGGGCGGCTGGCAAACTGTGCTGCAGCTGGGGAGGACACTGCTGGTGCGTGAACGTCATTGAATCTGCAGCAGGCAGCAGCGCTGGCCAGCTGCCGGACCCACGGCCGAGTCGCCACCAGGCCCAGGAACCTGAGGCAGGTTCCAAGCGAAAACATCCATCAACGCCCCAGCGCTGTGCCTGACGCAGGCGCTGTGCCGGGATCCGCGCATGGTGCCGGCGGGCGGCGCGCTGGAGATCGAGGTGGCGCGGCAGCTGCGCGAGTTTGGCGCCAAGGAGACGGGCCTTGACCAGTACGCCATCGCGCAGTTTGCCGACGCGCTGGAGGTGGTGCCTCGCACCATCGCCGAGAACTCGGGTGCGGTCTCAGACATCAATGATCAGTGATGCCAGCATTCAAAATGCCCTGAGGCAGTTCCTGAATCCTGCTGTCCATGCAGCAGGCGTTTCTTCCGTGCTAGTTCGGCACAGCATCTGCAGAGTTTGACACCAGGCTTGAAACTCGTTTACATCCAGATGTTGCATGATGTCACACCAAATCTAGGCAGGCTTGCGGCATGTGCAGGGTTGAATGCTACGGACGTGGTGTCGGCGCTGAACGCGGCGCACGCGGCGGGGCAGTCCAACGCGGGCCTGGACGTGGAGACTGGCGAGCCCAAGGACCTGGCGGCCATCGACATCACCGACCCGCACTCCGTCAAGTGGTGCGTTTCGTTCATGGCTCCATGTGGACATCGCAGTGCGGCTGTGCCTGGTGCACAGCAGGGTCGCGTGGTTTGGGCAAGACTGCTGACCTGTGGTTCCACATTCGCTTTCTCGCACTTGACCTTGTTTGCAGGAGGGCAGGACCCCCATCGGTATGCGGACGTGCGAGAATTCGATAGGGTTCTGATTGGCATCCCATCAATATTCTCCCTTGTGACCCCGCGCAGGTGGGCGCTGCGGCTGGCGGCGGACGCGGCGGTGACGGTGCTCAAGGTGGACCAGATCATCATGGCCAAGCAGGCCGGCGGTCCCAAGCCCCGCGCCCCCGGCGCCATGGACGAGGACTGATGACTGATGATTAGATGATGGATGACTGACGGCTGCCGCTGTGACAGCTGCTTGGTTGCGGCTGACGGTCAAGACGAGGCCCATACGGTGCAGCTGGCAGAGTTGCGGGCGCTGTCAGGCTCCCTGATCATAGGTGTCTGAGGCATCTGAGGCATTGCACAGCCGCTTGCATGCAGTCTGCGTGACGTGATCGCTTCTAAACATGGCATGCGCGCTGTGAGTTGCGCCACGCCTTGTACGGACCACATCAGCTGTTGAAGGCACTCGAACTCGATTGAAGACCATTCAGATGGTTTGCAGCAGTCAGGCCTCCCAAAATCTGTGAACATTCATCAATATGAAGCCATTGATGAAGATCGAGGTGGATCGTGCTGGAGAAAAGCAGTGTGACGTAAACACTGATGTCCATCTTCCTACGGCATCATTGCCGCACTCGGAGTCTAAGACCCAATAGTTGGGTCTAGATAGAGGGCACCACTTCCTCCATTGCCAGGTTCAGTCATCTCCGAGGTGATGGCGGTGAAACAAGCCGATGACCGAGCGCAGCGCATTGTTTGTAATGCGCGTGCGCCTGTCTGAGACTGGTGCGCCGGTGATCGGCGAAGTGTCGTGCTCCTCGAACCAGCGTTCGATGGTAGCCCGCTCGTAGGTCTGGCCATCAGCACACAGCACCGGGTCCGTCATGATCTCCTGCACATCATGGAGTGCGTCACCCGTCGTGTGACGTGGCTTGTCAGCTACCTTCGGCTTCGTGTGGGGAACAGCTCGTCAACAGATCACACCTGCGAGATCGGACACAGAAGGATCTCCTCCAGGCCGCCTGCCCCGACAAGGAATCGCTCCAGTGCGGCAATACCGCCTGCGCTCGCCGTCTCAGGCGCCGCCTGATGCAGAGCATCAGGCAGGTCTGAACAGTACAGAAAACAGCAGTGAACTTTATCTATTGCTGGCATGCTGCTGCAGTGGATCCGTCCATCAGCACACTTCGCTGGGTGTCACGAGTGATTTAAGCGCGCTTTGTGTGCCAGGCTGTGCGTCACGTTATTAAGTAAGCGATGCCAACCTGCTCTGCGATGCCTGAGAGCCGTCCCTGTGCTGTCGAGCTGCGGATCGCCAGATTTGCACGACCTGACAGGACGTTGGCAAATGTGAGCTGGCTGTGCAGCGGCGCAGTTGCTGGCGGTGTGGCGGAGGTCACTCGCACGTCAGCTTGACCTGCGCAGCGCATGTCCCATGTCGTTGAGGTTTCAGGCAAGACAGAGGCCTCCGACTGGCGCTCAACATATATATGAGCATGCAGGGGGTGGCCAGACCTTGACCTGAAGCTCGTGCCTCGGCCGCAAGCCGCCTCTGCTGTGCTTTGTGACCAGTGGACGGGTAGTGCAGCGTGTTTTAAGTTGTTGAGGTCGGGGCAGGTGACGCCGCACTCCCTGCAAATGATCCTCCCTGCCTCCCTTCCGGCAGAAATTGCGTCTGCATGCTGCCGGCCCTGCAACATGTCCAGGGACCACAGTCAGAGCATAAAGCACAGCGTATCACAGATTCTACAGACACGAAACCATTGATGCAGGCTGCAACTCGTTGTCCACCGCTGCCATGCAATCAGGCGGTCGACGACAACGGCTCTGTGCACCCTTGTACCTTGATTGTACCTTGAAGTGCATTGCGGCAGAGGCGAAATTTGCGCCGGACCAGCTGCAGATCTTGCACTTCAGCAGGCCGCCGGATGGCGTCGCAGCGGTGCTTCGGCTGTCTGCTGCTTGCCCACTGCTGGCGGCGCCACCCGCTGCCTCTTCCAGCCACCTGATCCTGGCGGGATGGGTGTGGCCATTCAGGTGCGCCTGCAGCTGAGACGCCGATGACAAAACCGTGCCGCATTCTGTGCAGGTGAGGCGCTCATCAGCCTGGCACTTCCTCTTGTGCCCCCGGCTCTGCGCAGAGGATACAGCACGGTGTCAAGATCTCAGCGCCCCACACGAGCGGACCTCAAAGCAGAGAGTGTGCGGCACGTCGCCACTTGTTAGCTGCGTCTGATGTGCGTACAGATGGTCCATCTGTTTGTCCTGTCAGGGCTAGGGATGGACAGCAAACCCGCATTTACCTTGAAGTGCAGCTTTGCTGCGTTTGGCGTCCCCTGCCAGTCACAAACCCTGCAGAGGATTTGCTGACGTCCAGCTGCGGCAAAGCCGCCGCATCTGGCCTTGACACCTGCTGTGTCTGCCATACTGCTGAGTCCGTCCTGTCCTCTGAACTGGCCAGCGTCGCTCCTGCTCACTTGATCATCATAACTGCCGGCGATGCTTCTACTACCACGTCCCAGGCGAAAGTGAAGTCACCCAAGAGGCTCAAAGGTGCTGCAGGTCATGCCTGCCCCTTTCGTCTACCGGAATATGTGGCGGTCATACAGGATCACGCTGAACACCCGACATCGCGTTTTCATGCATTCAACAGCCATCACGCAGGCTATTTTGCTGCACGCCGAACCACTGCCTGAGCTCAGTCGTGCTCAGCACGATGCTACTTCCTGGTGCTTCCTCAGCGACCTTCCCTGCAGCTGGCGAAGTAGGCCAAGATGTAAGCATGTACCAGTTTTTCCTCGTACGTTGCAACCTATTCTCTCTAAGCCAGACATTCACAAAATTCTGAAATGCAGCGCACATACATACATGCTAGAATATGACGCAAAGTGCCTGGAGGCGGACGTGGAGCGGGACGACGACCTGGACACCTGCTCGCTGCTGCTCAACGACAAGAGCACGCCGCTGCTGCAGCTGCTCCACCGATGTACAAATTTTCACCCAGCAGCCCTCATCGCTTTTCCTTGCGGATAGCATTCGCTATCCTCTGCCGACCAGCATATTCAGCTGCATCCAGAGTCCATCGCCGCCTCGGCAGGGTTGCAAATTGAACGCATGCATGTGCTGCTCCTTGCATAAGCACCGACCGCCGGCGCTGTGCATCGCTGGCCTCCCAGCTGCTGCAGGCCCGAGGTTGTAGAAGCAGGGGACAGGGATGCTGAGTTGAAATTGGTATCCCCTGTTTGAGCCTGCAAGTGAGGCGCACCGTGGCCTGCCAGAAGGGTCTTGTAGAAGGGGTCGTCCTCGTCGCGGCTGCCTGGGGCCACCGGCGGCGGCCGCGAGGCGGAGGCCGGCAGCGGGCCATCACCGGCCACCGCGGCGGCGATGCGCGCGTATGCCGCCCGCGACGCGTCCGCAGCCGCCGGCGACATGGGCATGCCCTGTGGCCATGGTAATTGGTTGGTGTGTATTTGTGTTGCGAAAGGAGAAATGGAAATCAGCCTCCGCCGCCCCCCGGCGAACAGGGCATGCCCTGCGCGGCCGCGGCGATGGAAGAGTCATGCCTCCCGCCGTGGTGAGGGGCATTGCCGTGGCTTTCACTGGACACACTGGGACAGGTGCTCGACTGGCTCGGCAGAACGAAGGATTATTCAAGCGGATATAAGCACGCTTTTTCTGCTGCACATTCGCGCCCTGCACTGCATACAAGTGCACACATTGAGATGTGTGAAGCATTGCGCTTACAAAGGAGGTTGCTCCAGAGTGGGTGTATACAAGCGTTTCAGAGTGGGTGTTTGCGAGCGTTTACAGGGTTGCGCACCAGCTCGTGCTCGCCGTGGGCAAAGCGGCAGTCGCCCTCGTTGATGCAGTAGCCCTTGTCGGCCCAGCGCCAGCAGACGGTGGACTTGCGAGGCGGGGCGCGCAGCCGGCCCTCTGGCGGGCCGCGCTGCTGCCGGCCCTCCATTAGAGCGCGCTGCTGCCCGCCCTGTGCCTGTGGGAAGTTAACGACGAGTGGTGACATGGGTTGCGAGCGGCAGTGACGCTGAAAAGCATTGGAGAGGTACAATCCTGTGCATCACCCCGGCATGGCCAGGCGATCCCGAGTTTGGTGGGCAGCCAGCACCGCAGTGGTCTTCAGCATCCAGGGACTTGCGGCAGTGCAGGGAGCACAGGTTGCAATCACGCGCCAGGAAGTGTGCACCTGTGCGGGGCTAGCCGTGTTGCTTCGCTGCGGCGGGGTGGCCGGTCCGGCAGACGCCTGCAAACTGCGGGGCGGCCACTCCTGCACGCGGCCACAGCAAGGTCAGGGCATCCTCCGTGGCAACAGGCAGCAGAGTGCTGGATCGCCAGTGAGGCAGCCCACTGCACGCACGGCTGTGCCGACAGGTCGCTTTCACATCACAACCATGCACAGATGGCCTGGGACAGCGTCCCTCATAAAGCAACCATGCAGACACAGATACATAGACTTCTGTGCAGATGCTTGTGTGGCGCACCGGGGGTATACCCTGCCGCTCACGCTGCGTCACCAGCTCCATATCCTGGCGCTCATAGGTATCCAGCGACAGTGACTCCACAAACGTCGCCAGCTGCTGCCAGGCGAACCTCGCTGGGTCCACCAGTCCGAAGCCCAGCTTCTGCGGATCCAGTGGGCTTGAAACGATTGCTCGGGTGATTGATGAATGGAATGATGTACGCGCCAGGTCACGTTGAAAATAACTGAAAAACTGCAAGCAAAGCCCTGCACGTCAGGTGCGAGGTGCGTGGCCGAGCGCGCCGAGGAATGCAGAGAGGATGCAGGTGCAGTAGGCGGCACAACAGTGGGGGCTGTCAGCGGCAAGATGGCGGTGGCCGCTGGCAGCAAGATGGCGGAGGTTGCCAAGCCTCAGGGCATGCCGGTTGCAGGCTGCACGCTGGCAATGCTTGCACTGGATGTATGAATCCCACACAACCAGCTCATCGAAACACCTTGTCAAAACCAGCTCACCTGCGAGTGCTGCTTCCAGGTGCCGAGACTGCCGCTGTGGTTTCGCGTCTGCGCGACTTTGACTAGCCGCACCAGCACGGCCGTGTCTGCCTCCGTGTACTTGCTTCTGGCTCGTTGCGCGCTCGGCCCTGTGTTTGGTGAAGACAACCTCAAATGTGACTGACGTGGGGAGCTGATGTGCAGACTCTTATGGCATGTGAATATGGCCAAACCCAGTTCCCGCGGCAGCTCTGTTGCAGGCAGCCAGACCTGTCGGGGCTGGGGCAGGCGAGGCTTTCCGCCCCGTGGCCGCCCAGCCGCGGGAGTGGCGGCGCCGGCATCGCTGCTGCCAGACCCATTGCGTTCCAAGCCCCGCAGTGCCTGCGGTTGCAGGTGCAAACACTAAGTTGCTCTGCTCCATGTGAGCCCATCTCCGATGATCCATCTGTCTGCAGTGCCATTGATGACTGTAAAAATGCATTAAGACACCGTGCATCGGCTGCGGCTTCGGACTCACCCTGGCAGAGGCCTCCGCAGCGGCTCTACCGCTCTGAACGGCCGGGTCCACCTCCTGTCCGGCGGAAGAAGAGTCTGCATCCTCCGGCAGGTCCGCCAACAGCGACCAGTCCTGCAAGCAGAGCAGCAGGCAACGTCTGCCAGGCTGTGCAGGGTGGCGCATGTTTAAATGCAGGATTTGTGCTATTCCTCCGCAGCTGCAAATGGCCGCGACTTGCAGACTGCAGACTGCAGTGCTCTGATACAGCGGCACCTTCGGCGGCATGTTAGCAGAGGCTGAGCACGAATCATGTTTGTGTACCATGCGAGAGGGCAGACAAGGAGCCTTCACACGCACAGGCTTGACGCGTATGTAGTTCTGCCGAGGAGACCTCACCATTTGGCTGGATGCTCTGGGTCAACATGCCACAGCCTGCGGTAGAACTATTGCAAGTGGTTCTTTCGGCTTCTGGCATGCGCGTGTCTCTTCAACAGCAGAGACATGCAAATCACTCTCCCGTGACGCTGTATAAGAACGTGTCTGCAAAACAGGTCGTCTGGAGAGTCATCCCTCTCGTGCCTTCGTCAAACCCTTGTATGTACGGCCAAGCCACCCGTACACTATGAGCAGCTTGCGGACTCGAGCATCAGAAACCAGCTAGTCGAGCAACGCTATTTGCAACACTGCTGTTGCGTGCAACACTGCGGCCCAGTTTGCCGCAATGCATCATTGCCCCGCCGCCGTCGCCTGTGCGTCAGTGAGTTGCTGGATGGCCTGCAGCACGGCAATGTTCCGCACCTGCGGGAGCAACGTAGCAGAAGTCACACGCTTTGGCCATGTCTCATCGTGCGCATACCTATGCGCCAGAACATCGTAACGTCAGACGACATGCACAAGGTCTACTGCATCAATCACAAAACAAAGGCTGCCGCTGTGCGATGGCAACTCGGTGCAGCAGTGGACTGCACCAGGTTTTTGTGCGGCAGCGTCGCTCCCTGCAGCAATGCGTTGCACAACGAGTCAGTGGAAATCAACAACGGCCAGTGCAATATAAGCGTGCGCATGGGACGCGTGGATGTCGGCAGTCATGTGCATTGAGATGAAGACATAGTTTAATACACAGTAGCCAACCAAGCAAAACATCCAATCGCAAAGAATCACACCGTGAGTGGCGAAGTGTCGTGATCCTGCAGCCACTCCTCAATGACTGCGCGCTCGTACGAGTGCCCGTCGGCGCAGACCACGGGATCACGCATGAGCTCCTGTGGGATTTGAACGGAAATAGAATCATGGAAAAGGTGCAGCCAAACAGTCTGAACAGCAGCTGCACATCAGCAAAGGCCTCAGCTAGCCGGGCAATACTGACACAGGGATAGGCTGAGATGGAACAGCTCGGTTGGCTGAAAGCAGGGTAGCACCTGTGTCACCTGCGTCAACAAGCAAGAGCACATGCTCAGAGTTCGGTCCAGTCAGTTGCCGAGCCAGGCTTGGCAACATGGGCAGCAACCACAAGGCAGCAGCTCCAAATGGCAAACTTATCTGCAAATCCACTGCCTGCATGAAGCAATGCAGGCATCAAAAGTTCCGAAAACACGTACCGGACAGACGAAGGTGTCCTCGAAATCTGGCGTTTCCGTGAGGTCAGCCGGCAGCGGCGCAGGAGCCACCGCCGCCGCGCCGCCGCCGGGCGCCGCCACCGCGTCGCCGAGCTGCGCCACCGCGGGCGCCGCTGCGGGTGCTGTGGGCGCCGGCGGCGCCCCCTCATCTTCGCTGCCCTCGCCGTCTGACGTGGACAGCAGGCCGAAGCGTGATTGCACCGCGATGGCCTCCTCCCGCGTCCGCGCCGCCGCCAGCGCCGCCGCGGCGTCGCGCCCGGCATTCCGGCCCCGCCTCGCGGCGGCGCCCGGCTGCTGGCCGGCCGCCCACGCCGCCAGCTGCTCACCGCCTGGCAGCTCCGGCGCCGGCCAGTCCGGCGGCAGCTGCTCGCCGCGGGGCTGCCGCGGGGCCCGCGTGTTGGCTGCGCCCCGCGCCGAGGCGGTGCTCGCATTCCGGGCATTGGCAGACGCCTCCTGCCGCCGCGACGGTGCTGCCTTCGCCGCCCGCTGCTGCGCCGCCTTGGTGGGCAACGGCGCTGCAGCCTTGCCGTCGGCAGCCGCCCGCTGCTGCTGCTGCAGCAGCTTGACGGTTGCCACCGCCTCCGCCGCCCGCACGCGCTCTGCGAGCGTGAGCTTTGGCGTCGTCTTGGCCGCGATGGCTGCGTTGACCGCCTCCATCGCCTTTGGCGCCGCCCAGCCCTGGCCGGTCAGCTGAGCAACTGAGTTGGGGCGCGGCTGCGTCGGTGGGAGCGAGGGCCACAGCTCGGCGTCATCGGGCGCCGAACGCGCCGGCGCCGGCTGAGGGCGCGGCTGTGGCGGCGGCTGCGGCAGTAGCTGCGGCATGTACTCTGGCCGCTTCTGCCGCGGTGGGCTCCACGACTGCGGCTGTGGCTGCTTGGACCTTGGCGAGTGCGGCTGCCGCGGACTCTGCGGCAGCTGCTGCTGCTGCGGCGTTGAAGCCTGTGGCGAGTGCGGCTGCTCCGGCGGGAACAAGAAGTGCAGGAACAGCGGCGGCTCTGAGGTCGGCGCCGCAGGCACCTCTGATGCATCGCCCGCTTCCCAGCACTCTGGCCCCTCTGGCGTGCCTGCCTGCGCTGCAGTTGCCGCCGCTACAAGAGCCGCCGCTACGGGCGACGCATCCGGCAGCCACTCTGGTGACGCAGGTGACAGCGACGTGGCTTTGGCGCTCGCAGCTTGCTGCACCGTGACTGCTGTCGCCTCTGGGCTGGCTTCGGCCGCTGCCTCTGACGCCGACTTTGCAGCTGCGTTTGCCGCTGCGGGTGCCGCTGTCGCTGCTGCCGGCGGCGCATCTGGCCGCCACTCCGGCGACGCAATCGACAGCTGCGTGCGTCTGGCGACCGGCATCAGCTCTGCCATGACCGCTGCGGCCCCTGAGGCGGCCTCAGCTGTGGTAGCTGCCGCTGGCTTCTGTTCCGCTTCGTTTGCCGGCTCTGCTGACGTCTCTGTTGCCGGCTCTGTTTTCGGTTCCGCCTTGTGCTGCGCCAGCGGCTCATCTGCGGCCACTGGTGCCGCAGCAGCCGGCTGGCCGTCTGGTACGACCTCCTCGGGTGAGCCGCCAGCCGGCTTGCCAGCTTCCGCGGCAGCCTCAGGTGCAGCGCTCAACTCCGTCCCGTTGCTCGCTGCCGTCTGCTGCTCGGATGTGTGCGGCTGATCCGCTGAGGCCTTGGGTTCTGCCGGCTCCTGCGCTGCCGCCGTCGTGGCGCCGCGGTTGAGCACTTTGACGGCTGCTCCGGCAGCGGCCGAGGCCGGCCGCCGGATGCCGGCCAGCTGCTGTGCCGTCAGCCGCGGCTGACTTGCCACCGGCTTTGAAGCCGCTGAACCGGCAGGCTCGGCGGGTGCCGCATCCGATGCGCTTGCCGCCGACTCTGCAGCCGAGCTGCTGGCAGGCTTGTCGCCAGGCGCTTTGGGGGACGGCGCCACTGCCACGCCCGCCGCCGGCTCCACAGCCGCGCTGGCAGGCTCGGCGGAATATACTATGGGCTTTGGTGCGTGGCTGCTGGCAGGCGTCGCCTGAGGCGGCGGCCCCGTGGCGCCAGGATAGGACATGCCGTAATGGACGCCGCCGCCGCCGCCGCCATAGTAGCCGGGGTAGCCGCCCATCGGCTGGCTGATGTACATCTGCGGGGCGGTGTCGACCACCGCCGCGGGGTAGAGGCCGCTGCCGCCGTACTGCATGCCGGCGGTGTAGGGGGCATAGTAGCCGCCGGCGCTGCCTGCCACGAAGCCCGCGGCGCTCCCCGCTGCCGGTACCTGCTGGACATTGTATGCGCCAGCGCCAAAGTGCCCGCCGCGGCCGCCGCCGCCAATACTGCTGCCGCTGCCGCCGAAGCTCCCGCCGCGGCTGCCGCCGCGGTTGCCGTAGGTGCCATTGTGGCCGCCGCTGCCATTGCCGTAGCTGCCGTTTGAGCGGCCGCCGCCGCCATAGCTGCCGCCGTAGTGCTGGACGCTGACGGCGTCGCTGTAGAAGTCGCTGCCGCCGTCTCCGTAGCCGTTGCCGAAGCCATCGACTCCCCCGGCATACTCGCCGCCGTCTCCCCAGTAGCCGCCGTCGCCGCCGTCTCCCCAGTAGCCGCCGTCATGGTCATCATCGTCGGCGTCTCCGGCGCCGTCGTACTGAGCTTCCGCACAGTCGGCTGCGTAGTCTGAGCTGCTGAAGGCCGCTCTTATCGCTGCGGCGGCTGGGTCCCAAACTGACTCATCCTGATGCAGAAATTCCAGGGTTGGTTATCTGGAGCGGACCATCTGTTTGGGTTCAGCGATGTGCCGCTCAAGCCACTCAAATCGAGTCAGGGTCGAGCTGTGCCATGCACGCCAGCAACTTCGTAGACGTTGGACCAAACGTCTGCATCAGCAAGCCTCACCTGCTCCTCCTCGTCATGCACGAACTTGCATGCGTCACCGTTGGAACAGAAGCCGCGAACATGGTAGAAATGACACTTGCCCGGCTTCGAGCCCTCCTGGGCCTCGTTCCATGTTGCAGCCTGTGAACACGAATACGGCACAGACTCCTGACTCGCTGCCAGTCGAACTGCTCGATACGCCACACCAAGGAGCTTATCCGAGCTTCTCGCATGTGTCGATGTGCGTCAGCAGGCCAGCACTATGGAGTTGCACGAAGGCAACATCCAGCTCGAGATGCACGAAGCATGCATTACTGCTGCTGTGGAGGCAGTCTAAAAAGTTGCAAAGTCACCGGACTCGGCAGTGCCAACAATGGCTTGCATGCGGCATGTGAATTGCAGAGAAGCCTCACCATGAGATGCCGCGGCGCTCTATCTGGTCTGCGAGGCTGCCGAGGAACTCAACAGTGACCGACTTGCTCTGTTGGCATCATGATCTCAGACCGAAACGGTCGTGAAATCCGCAGCTTTGGCGCGGCTCAAAGCATTTGACGTCGTAGGACCGGGCGTTGAGAGAGGTGCGTGAAGAAGAAGTGGGCGCAATCCGCAGGGCAACTTGTATGTCGCACCGAGCCTGCCTTTCAGCGGATCCCCATCTCACTCTGAAGGGCGCTCATCACTTGAAAGGTGAGATGGTATGAGCAACAAGCATGCAGGCCGAGTGTGACTTGAGACCCTGCTCTGCTGTGTTTGGTCATGGCCACGCATGCGAGCTGCGATCAAGCTTCCTCTGTTTAGGCTTTTGAGCGGCAGCGGCACGAGCAGCCTTTGTTGCGTTGATCGCCAGGCGGACCTGCGACCAGTGACGCAATGCATCAGGCACTGAATGCAAGAACATGTACAATTTGGGTTGCAGAGAGCAGACGCAGCTCGCGACACCTGCCATGACAACTGTCAGGGACATGTGGACCGATGTGACAGAAGGACGACCCAGGGTAGTGAAGAAAACGCACCGCTGTGTTTTCCACCAGATTCCTGCCACACGATCACAGAACACATCAGTCTCAATGCAGGCCGCAGTATCTGGATAATAGTGGGATTTCCAGGTGGACACTGGCGAGAGCACAAGCGCAAAGCACACCCTTCACCTGTGCGGCAGCGGCAGCCCTGTCAGCGGCGAGGTGTCGTGGGTCGCCAGCCAGTCCTCTATCACCCGCCTCTCGTAGGAGTGTCCGTCCGCAGCGACGACGGGTTGCGACATGACCTCCTGCGGTCAGGACGGCCGAAAGGGTTGTTGTTCGACGATATATATGCTGTGTCTCTAGATGCAACATTGCCGCACCCTGTCCGGCATGTCATTTCCTGGCAGCAAACAGAAAGAGTATGATGCAAGCGACGCGCGCATGGATTCTCCATCATCTCCGGCAGGTCGACAGAGTGCCAGGAAATGTGGGCAATGCTTCCGTTTGTAGGTTGATCAAGTCAGTTAGATACTGGCGGAATCCACCAAAAGAAGAGTTAAAGCCTCTGGACTCTCGGCCATGACCACCTGAGTGATCGGGCAGAAGAACAACGCATGCATGTCGTCGTCCAGCTGGATCGCCGCCACGCCGTCGGCGAGGCCGTCGTCGGCGCCACCTTCGTCGCTGTTCTGCGCCGCCGCCGCCGCCGTCGCAGAACTGCCACCCTCCGAGTTGCTGCCACTCTCCGAGCGTTCGTCGTCCGAGGTAGCCAGCAGATTGAAGCGAGACTGCGTGGCGACGCCCGCCTGCTTCGCCGCGGCGTCCGCGGCCACCTTCTTGGCCAGCGCCTGCGCCCGCCTGTTGGGCTGTGGCTGCTGCTGATGTTGCCGCGGCGGCGGCTGCTGGCTTGGCTGCCCGTGCTGCTGAGGGGGCAGAGCGAACTCTGGAGGCACGCCCGGCGGGGACTGCCGCTGCTGTTGCTGCTGCTGATGCTGCTGCGGCGGCGGCGGCGGCGGCTGCGGCTGCATTGGCGGCGAGTACGGACGCGGCCGCTGGGCCGGGCTGCCTGCTGCCGCGCGCCCCGACGCCGCTGCCACCTGCCGCACGCATCCAGCACTTGCTCAACCTGTGATACTCACAGCCATGCATACATTGCTGAAAACGCAGGAGCTTCACCCACCAGACGTTGCTACCTTAGAAAAGCACACCTGCCGCATGAGCTCTGCCGGGTCCACGACCGCCGCGGGCTGCTGCGTCGGGGCAGAGCCCGGCCGGGACCCCGGCTGGCTGAACTGCTGGGCGTGCGGCGGTCGCTGGTTCTTGCGCCGCACATCGTCGCCCCTGTACTGTGGCCTGATTGTCGACGAGCCAGCCTTGCGTCAGTAGACTTGCAAACCCATCGGGCTCCCAGCACCCATGCAAATTCGCAGCTGCCGATTTATCAGAGCGAATCCAGACAACACCATCCACAATGTCACTATATCGTGCAGAGGAGCTTCGAGCCAACCGCTCACCGCTTCTCCGTCTCGCCGTGGGCAAAGGTGCACTCGCTGCCTCGCGGGCAGCGGCCCTGTGCAGCGAAGTGAATGAGCTAGTGAGAGAGAGTGACTTTGTTGGATAGCCAGTGTGTGCAACGACACGATCACGAAACTGACTGACTTGATAGCAATTGCTTCCGTGCAGCAGATTGCTGTAGTTGCAAGGCAGAGCAAAGCCGAAGACCGACTGCTGGACAGGACAAGTGGGCGCACTGTCGCCTTCCAGAAGTTGCACATGACCTGCGGCAACAAGACAACATGTTCAGACTCAATATGCCACCACCAATCAACACCGTCACTCTGGACTGCTAGATGTAATCGGCTGCAATCCACCTCGTTTAATATTGCGACACAGTGCAGGCAGAGCGCTGCCCTTGGCCAATGGAGCAAGCTGCTTGGAACAAGACCGAGCAGACTTCCCAGCCCGTGTTGTATTCCCAGCCCGTGTACGCCGGAAGGACCCACGAAGCTGGCTTGTAAAAGAATCACCGTTTTGTAGAACGGCAGCTCTTCCGGCCGCTTGCCGAGGGACATCCAGTAGGCGGCGCCCAGGTATGGGTCCTGCGTGTTGCCAGGCACATCGTGACCCCCCACAGCGGCGCGGATGCCTGCCAGCTGCTGCGGCGTCAGCCCATCGGCCCGCTTGGCGGGCGCCGCCGCCGCGGCGCCGCCGCCGGCCGCCGCCGAGGCGGGCCGCCGAGCGCCCCCCAGCTGCTCTGCCGACCTGCCGCTGTCACTGCTGCCGGGCTGGCCGCCGCCGCCAACGGGCAGGCTGAGCTTCGGCACGTCGTGGCTGTAGCGGCACTTGTCGCCCCACTCGCAGGTGCCGCGTTGGTAGTGGAAGCACGGGGCCACGTGCGCAGCGCTCCTTTGGGGCGGAGGATAGTCGCCGGGGCCGCCGCCACCGTATCCGCCGCCATAGCCGGCCCGGAGGCGCGCCGCCGCCTGCTCTCTCGCCTGCCGCTCCATGACCATCTGCTCCACATACTGGCTGGCGGCGTGTGCCGGCACCTCGCTGGGTGGCAGCAAGAAGCTGGCGGCGGAGTCGGGGCCTGCGAAATTTGAAAGTTCGGGGGGGATCACACGTTAGTGTGCTGGGCTGCTTCTTGCCTAAGCCCCTCAGATCATCTGTGGCGGAATGGTGATAGCCCCGTCGCATGATGGGACGAGCGCTGTGCTCTGGCATGCAGTTCCAATGCTGCGGGATTTGACACAAAGATCTCTGATTTTCTGGCGGCAAGAAGAGTCAGCATCCACCTGACTTGACTGTGTGAACCGGTGGCGAATGGACCTTTTGAGCGGCGGCACGTCTGGCGGCAGCCTCCGCTTCCTGACCCTCAGCCGCCTGACGCTCTGCCGCCCGCTGTGCCTGCGCATCATTGGCAGGATGTTGCTCGCAAACATTGGACTACTCGTATGGCACAGGCAAGCATTCTGTTCGCAGATCATCGACATGCACGCAATCTTCATCCTCGGCATGTCGAGCGCACCTGGCGCTCGCTCCGCTTCTCAGCTTTGCTCTTCTGCTGAGCCGCAGGCGCGACGGCGTTCGGCTGCACATCGTCTGACACGCCCTCCAGCACCCCAAAGTCCTGCACCAGCGGTTGTCATGATTAAACTCAGATATGGCAGAATTCCGCCGCATTGCGTCCGTGCGCCTTGCAGGCAGCGCTGCAGCAGAACTAACCAGAGCATCTTCAACTATATACTCGGTCGCTTTTATGCACTTTGAGACTTGCGGCAGCTCACGGATGTCATTGCAGTGCCGAGCACGCTCATCCAGTCCCAGGATTACATCAGCATTTCGGAGGGGCCACAAGCACAGCGACGAGTGCGCGGAACCCAGGTGCCAGTCAGTAATCACCATATTTGCAGCGCTGCTGCCTGCGACAAAGCCACTCAGGTGCGCCCTCCAGTTGGCTCAGGATGTGGAGTCACGAAACCCCAGGAACTTCGCCCTGCCAGGCTGCCTCGATGGGGGAGCCCTCTGCACAATTCTGTATTCTGCCAAAGCCGAATATTAGTGCATAATCCAGCGCAGCGGCCCGGCTTGAATCCATCCGCATGCATCCGGCTGCGGACTCTACAATTTCGATAAATTAAATCCCACGATGAGGCGTCGCCGCGGCAGCCAGTTGCAAGCAAAAGTGCCGATCATAGCTTGTAGATCGCCATCCACTGCGTTTTCAAAGGCGCGACTGGGTCAGCGAGGAGGGTTGCGCTTTGTCCAGCAATCATGGCGGCCCTGGGTGGCGTCCTCAACTCTCGGCAGGTATTTGCCCAGTTCGAGGGGATGCGCGTTTCCAGCCCAGCAGGCAGCCTCAGGCAGTGCAGAGCCGCCATGCCGGCGCAGCGCCGGTGCCAGCACAGCCGCATGACGGTGACAGCTCGCCAGGGCGAGGTGGGCGTCGGCATGTTCGGCACAAAGGCAGGCATGACACAAATCTTCACGGCAGACGGCCTGGCGCTGCCCGCCACCGTCATCGCGCTGGAGCAGGGCAACGTCGTCACGCAGATCAAGACGACGGAGACGGACGGCTACAACGCTGTCCAGGTGGGGGCCTGTGCCACAGCCGATGCGGTTCTCCCACGCACACTCGGCGTCCTGCGCCAACCGCTTGCAACGCTGCATCGGCGTCCCTACTCGTGGACTACAACGCTTTTGCATGACACTTGGTGATCATGCGTTCTGGAGGAGCTGTCTAGATGCGGGAGGAGTCACTGGAGAGATGCATTGATGATGCGTGAGCGACAATGCATCGTCAGGTTGGGTACCGGGTGAAGCGGGAGGACAAGCTCACCAAGCCGGAGATGGGCCACCTGAAGAAGCACGGCGCGCCGCCCATGCGGCATCTGCGGGAGTTCAAGGTGCCCTCTGCTGCACGTCTTACTAGCAGTGAAACCAGGCAGCAGGACCAGCGAAGTCAGCGGTGGCGGCATCGGCGGCGGCGGCGGCGGCGGCAGCAGCAGCAGCAGCAGCAGCAGCAGAAGAGAGCCAGCGCGCCTTGGTCTCGTCGCTGCGCTGCAGCAGCAGCAAAGGGGCGCCTCCAAAATGCCGTTATGCACCACATTCACAATAGAGCCACTCCAAAAGCGAACCGACTTTCTTGAGGCGGCCCAGGCAAATCAGCTGGGAGCAGAATGCCGACTTCTTCTCGTCCAACCTCCTTGCAGGTCCAGGACGTGTCGGCCTACGAGTCGGGGCAGCAGCTGCAGGTCAGCGAGATGTTCAAGGAGGGCGACCTCATTGACGTTGCGGGCAACAGCATTGGCAAGGGCTTCCAGGGTGCGCGCACGCTGCATCTGCTGGCCGTGTCTGTGCCGATATGAATGAGCGCCCCTATTCACCACCCACATCTATTCTGCTTTACAACACGAATTGGGAACACCGGCTGCGGCTGCTGCTCCGGCTGCACCCGACTCTCTGCAACCTGACACCGAGCGGCACATGCCACGACTCGAACTTGTTTTGTCATCATCTTCTCACCCCTTTTCGAACGCTTGCGCCGCGCAGGCAGCATCAAGCGGTGGGGCATGGCTCGCGGAAACATGACCCATGGCTCCAAGTCCAAGCGGCAGCACGGCTCCATCGGAATGTGCGCTACGCCGGCGCGCGTGTTCCCCGGCCTCAAGATGGCGGGCCACATGGGCAACAAACGCATCAAGACCCGCAAGCTCAAGGTGCAGCACCCTGGGCCGTTTCATAAGTCTCGGTCAAACAGACACTTGAAACATCAGCCAGCGCACGAAAGGCACGGAAAGACGTCTCGGCCGCTGACGAGGGAGGGCAGTCGCGGCAAAACTCAGAGCCTTTGGCGACGGCGTCTCGGCAGCAGAGCCACTGGCAGGAACCAGCTGCTTTCATCTGCCGACCCGCATCTGCAGTCTGGAGTACAGCTCATCCATTCTCTCCTCCTCTCTGCTGTTGCCCTTGCTGCTGCGGCAAGTGGCAAACACTCACTGCTGTTGATTGGCCCGTGTGCGTCTTGAGCACAGACGAAAACACCCTCGGCGCCAGACCCCTCCACGAGTGTGCACTGAGGGAGACTGTGTACTAACAGAGCCTCCTGACAGTGCCTCCTCTTTTCCAACACAGGTCATCAAGGTGGACCAGGAGCGCGGCGCCATCGTGGTGCACGGCAGCGTGCCCGGCAAGCCGGGCAACGTGCTGGAGATCACGCCCGCCAAGGTGACCTCAGGGTTTAGGGTTTTAGGGTTTAGGGTAGACTGCCTCTGGCAGGTGCTGGGGTCCCCAATGTCGGCATCTGTGCAGACACGTCCTTCATCCCGCTTTGAATGAACAGTTCGTGTCAACGGCAGCCTGGCTGTGCATGCCCGGCTCTCGGTTGCATGCTGGCATCCATTCGCGTGCGCTGCTCCTGGCTAGCGCGTTATCCGCAGCCTGCGCATGGTGGTTTTGTCTCACCATGTGCAGCAGTTTTGTCCTACCTTTCCACTCTGCGTCATGTATGCTTTGCAGATTGTGGGTGTCAACTACAAGTTCCAGCGGTGAGTCTCGGCAGGGCTGTCCTCCAAATGTGTACAGTCAAGTACACAATTTGCCGTCCATACTACTGTTCGAATGCATATGCCAACCAGCAAACGTTTGGCCATCTCGCATCTTGGCTGTATTTGCTGACACTGTCCCTGCGCAAATGTACCAACAGCCAGCCGTTGTGCATGCAGGAACCTGACGCCGTCAGCTTCTGCCGCCAAGGAGAAGCTGGCGACTGCCACTGCCGAGATGGCTTGAAACTCAGGTCTTTTTGTTGTGGGGCATCAGCTTCGGATACTGCCATGCTTCCTTTTTCAACTCAGTGCAGCAAGTGCAATGTTGTCGACAGCATCACATTGTGACATCTGACACTGTACTTTTCTGCAAGAGCTCGATGACACTCTACAAAGCCGCAGCAGGCCCTCTGCATGTCGAAAGATATCTGGAATGCCAGCCTGATGTTCGAGACGAAGTTAGCCTTTGCCCTATGTGGAATCTAGATAGGTACCTAGTGCACAGGGCTGCAGTGTGAAAGGGATGCTGATGGCGCCGCAGAGCCTGAGGACCAGCTTCGTTGGGCTGAGAGGAGAGAGAGAGAGAGATGCTACAACAAAGGCGCAGCACGAATGGGGACTGCAACGAAACAAGTGACGACGAAATCGAAAATGGTCAACTTTGGAGTAGTGGCGATTTAAATCAGAGTGTCCGAGACGTGGGGCCAAGGGCCCGAGGCCGCAGCTCCCAGGCTGAGGGGAAGTGGCTATGCTGCAGCGTCTGGTCCGGGGCAATACTGCTGCGCCAGCCGCAAGCTGGGGCGCAGGGGTTTTGCCATGACGGCATGCACGCACTGCACACCATGTGGTGCGATCGATCTACCTGAATGACGCACTTTCAGCAGCCGCCGCTGCACAGCGTGGCTGCCTACGGTGCCTACCTACTGTGCCATCCTCATGTCCCTCCTTCGATATTTGTCCAGCGCCTTCACAGGCTCTTCCCACAGCATGTCGCTATCCTTCCGGCGGCGCCGCGCTCCCGGAGCCCGCGAGTCACAACGGCCTTAGACGCTCGCCTGAGCTGCGGACGACCGGCAAGTCGCCCGCTGCTGGACTGGATCGCCGATCGCGGCTGACTGAAAACGCTCCGCAGCTGGCCAGCAGCAGGCTTTGATTACCCGCTGCTGGCTGCTGCGGCATACCGCATGCCCCGTGGCATGCTCGGTGCAGGCCAACGCCGGCATCGGCACTGCAGAGTCCGCAGTTGCTGCGGAGCACAAACTCCACAGCGCTGCTGGCGGCGCGGCTGCCGGAAATTTCCATGAGCCGCCCTCGGCGGCAGAGGCCGCCACACTAATATTCTTTGAGGCGAGAATGGCCGCCGCACGCTTGCTGCCCGCGGGGACGCGTGACGCAAGCTTCAAAGTGCGCTGGCAGCCCCTGCCGGGTCGCCGCCGGCGGGCTGCTGGGCGCTATATCTCAGGCCTGGCCGTTGAGCAGCGCCGAGCAGGATGGCTGCCCCATGTCGTCCGCGATGCAGTTGACAATTGCGGGCAGGTCCGCCGCCCAGGGGTACGCCTGCACCGTTGCGATGGCTGCCTGCAGCACGGCAGCAGGAGCAGGATTCAGAAGGAAAACCAGCCAAGCCAGAAGCATGAAAAGGACAGGTCCACCAGCAACAAGGTGCATGCTGCTCCTTCGTAGCTGCAACGCATGCGGCAGAGGCAGCGCGCTGCTGCGATGCCGCAGCCATCGAGAGGCGCGCAAGCCTCCCCAGAGGCTGTCCACGCGGATGCTCGGGCTGAGCCCAGCCCGAGCGCCTGATGTCTACAACAAACGATCATGCAAGCTTGCAGAGGCGGCGCTGCACCCGGCCGCTGCGATTGTGCAGTCGTCCAAAGCCTCAGCAGAACATGACCTGTACCTGGGTAGTCACTGCGGCCAAACCAAGTCTGGCATGTTCATCGCATGGTCGGGACGCCCTCAGATCGGGCATGGGAGCTCGCCTGCACGGGCGTGAAGACCCGGCCCCAGACGATCATCTTGTACTGCGTGAGCAGGGAGTGCTCGTCACGCAGCACGGAGCGCAGCGCCTCCAGCCCATCCAGCGCCGCCTCATAGCCCGCCGCGCCCACGTCGCCGCCGTCCGCCATCGGCACCGCCGCCTGCAGGTTGTCGAAGTCAGAACCATGAAGGATATCGAACATCAACATATCTGTACAACACAGGAAACCTCGAAACCTGAAACGTTGCCGCCCGTCCAACACGGGCATGCCTGCCTGGCATTGTCACAGAAACATGTAGGTGCATGTGCAAGAGAAGCGAAATGCATTCGACGATACCAGGCAACTTTCAGGCAGCCCCCAAGTCGATGGCCCCTCAAGAAATCAATGCGGAGTATTCCGTGCAACACCTGCAGCGTGGCGACCATGTCGCGGCGCTGGCGGGACATGCGGCCGAGGACGCGGAGGTACATGACGCGCAGCTGCGCCAGCTGCGCGCGCTGGTGCGGCCTCACGTCCAGCGCCGCGGCAACGGCGCGCCAGGCGCCCGCATCCGGCAGCGGCGGCCGCGGCTCCCCGTCCGGCAGGAAGCACAGCAGCGCCGCGTGACGGTTGGGGCTCGCCGTCTGCAGGCACCCCCGCAGGATGCCTGCGCACAGGGAAAGGAACAGGTTGGCACCTGTGCATGGCACCAGTGGCGGGAGGGGTGGTGTCTGTGATGGCTCCTCGCCATGGTGCTGGAGCCAGGCAGGAACCTGCCCCAAAAAGCAGTTGAGGCGATTGGGTGCATAGGATATGTGTTCTCAACTCAACGAAGAGCCAGCAGGACGCCGGATGGCTAGCGGCCTGGAGGGTTGTCTGCAAGGCCTTACAGGAAACGAAAGGGTTGCGTACCGGTCTCGTACACAAGGCGCGCCAGGCGCTTTGCGGCAGGGCACTCGGCGCCGGGGTGCGCCGCGGTGAACGCCGACACCTCGTTGAGGCTCTCCCGCAACGCCGCCATGTAGTCCTTCCACAGCTTGCAGAACTCAAGCCATGACAGCGCCGCCACCTGTGGGCGTAGAGTCAATCAGCTTCAGGGCCCTGGGCTGATGAACGCCCCGGCCGTAGCCGCTTGCGGCCCATTGCTTGGTTGTTTGCAGAGGCAGCCCGCAGAAGGAACAGCTTCTAGCATCCAACATTCCAAACTTGGCCCCTTGGTCTGCAACTACGGCTGCTAGCAATCAAGCAGAACAGCAGCAGCCGTGAGAAAGCAAGCGGCATTGGCGGTTTGCCTGCTCGCGGGTGAGGTTGATGGGGCGGCCCCCCCGCAGCGTGAAGGTGAGCATGCCGCTGAGGTTGAGCCGCTGCTCCACCATCTGCCGCGTGATTGCGTCCAGCCACCAGGTGTCCGTGTGCACAGGCGGCGGCGGCCCGCCCGGCGCTGTGTACTTTGCCTGCGCGGGTGCCAGTCAGTCGCATCAGCCGTCAGGCGCATCAGCCATGATGGTCAGCATGATGGTACGTATGCATGGCGGCATCAGCATGGCTCGACCGGCAGCGATTGGGAGAGATGTTTCACATGCAACACACGCACGTGTGGGCAGCGCAGTGGGAATGGCGTTGCCGAGGAGTAGGGACTTCCTGGCGGCACAGCGGCTGCTGGGCGGAAGCATGCAAGCGGCAGCCGAATCGTACCTGCAAGCCGACAAACTGCTCCAGCAGCTGGTTGCGGCCCTCCAGCATGGCATTGGCGGACAGCGCCCGTTCCAGCTGTACCGACAGGTCCGCCAGGCGGCACTCCGTGTCATTATTCTGGCCCTGCAGGCACCGATGCGATGCACCGTCTCAGCCGCTGTTTCAGCATGATGGGAGCTCAGCGGCGCTGGGCGTCATGATATAGGCGGTGTCCGCACAGCATGACCGTTGTGACTTGTCAGTTGTGAGAGTATTCGCTCCACGATCGTCCGTCTCGCCTGGAATTCCTGACGTACTGTGAAAGGACAACGGCCATGTGCAATAATGAATCTCCAGCGGCATTTGGAGAGTTTTGCGCTCAATGTACAACAGTCTGGCCGTCCAGCCTCCAGCTTCACGGCGATTGTGAGCGGCCGGTATGGGTGACTTTGCTAGGTCACGGTGATGTATACGCCTTGTGCCTGTCTGACTACGTCAGACGACAGCTGCCCGTCGGAAGTGCAGGCAGCGGGCGTGAGACGGCGCACAGCGTCTGTCCTCACTGGCCCTGCAGCAAGATCGGCCGATCGTATAGCCGTGACGCGCCGGCCCTATCAAGTACGTCGTGTGTAGTCGTTGTCTGACGTGTATCACCGACGCAGGTGCAGGGCGACTTGGCCCAGGACGCGGGCCGACGCGAAGGACGCAGTGAACAGACGAGCTTCGGAAAGGTCAGTGGGACGCACCCTCACGCTGCCGCCCCGTCGCAGGCTGCGTCTGCGCTGGATGCCACCTGACTTGTCCACAGCCAGCGAGCGCGGGCCGTGCCCATTCTCCAGGGGCGCCGGATGCAAGCTGCTCAAGGGCCGTGCGGCGGGCGGGCTGCTACGGTCCAGGTCGGGCGGCGAGTTGGGCGTCAAGTACGCCGGCTCGCTGCTGCGCCGCTCCCAGCTCTCTATTTTCGGTCTGTACTCATCCTGCCGCCGCAGCGACGCCAGCTCGCCTGCGGCAAAGGCAAAAGAACGTCAATTAAAAGCCCAGTCAACGCCGCCCTCGGCCCCCGTCTCGGCCCAGCCAGCCCGTACGGCGGGTGTGCCATTGCGGATGTGTCCGAGCAGAATGCCTCCCCACCTCACCTGTTTCGGGCATGAATCGGGCGTACGAGTGGCCCATGGATGTGGAACGCATCGTTGGCAACGGCGGTAGCTCCTGTGATGTCGGCGCCGATGCTGGCTGACTTCGGGCGGGCCCCGGAGGCGAGGCGCTGTCCTGCGGCTGCTGGCCGGGATGCTGGCCACCGCACATGCTGCCGGCGTCGTGCATGCCACTGAAGGCTGATACGGGCACGGTGGTGCGCTGCGGGGCGGCGCTGGCCACGTCTGGCAGCGGCAGCGAGGCATCGTGACCTGCGCGAAAGCCTATGGCCTGCTCCAAGCCGTCTAGCCCGTCCAGCTGCCACGTGTCCATTTCGTCCTGCACATGAGCGATGGCTTCATTGAGCCCGCTCGCCGCAGCGCAGCACTGCGCGCAACAAGTACGAGCGAGCCACACGCGGAAAACTGATGGGGGATGGCCCAGGATCGTCGTTACACACCCAGGACAGCGCAGTGTCCAGTACAACACTGCGATTGATGCACAGGAGGCCTGCGCACCGCCAGATTGTCCAGAAACCCAACATCCAAGACGCCTTCGCCGCTGTTGTTTTGTATCAACGCAACATCCAGAGGCGAGGACGTTGATGGTATCTCCCCGCCGCCAATAGCGTCCGCCATTGCGCTGGAGAGCACCAGTGACATGCAGCAGGGGGCCCGCCCCAGCCGTCCAGGCGCTGTCAGTGATACACTGTGGCGGAGCTGATTACTGGTCTGGGTTTACACTTGCCGTGAGGGCGATCTTCATGTTCTGGCGTGATACGCTACAAAGGCGGCTGGCTCCAGAGTCTCTAACGGAAGTCCCGTTGCAGCGCTGGGCTAAGTGTTGCCATGAGGCAGCGGAGTGAAATGTGCCTTGGCATGATGTTGTCAGCCTGATTCGGGAACGCTGGGATGTAGTGAGCCCCCAGGAGGGTGTAGGAAGTGCGCGAGGTATATGGGGCGTGGAGGCCAGGGAGGGGGGGCGAGTGGCTGTGACATGCAGATTCCATGGAGATGTGGA
>JAABUM010000298.1_pt1 | contig 96091 bp, 93 predicted proteins | sample 5559161 | NCBI WGS metagenome assembly JAABUM01 (sample SAMN10711868, study PRJNA513369) | rock metagenome | isolation source: Antarctica rocks | place: Antarctica: Victoria Land, Siegfried Peak nord
CCCATCCCCCTCCATATCCTATCCTATCCCCCCCCCCACACTAACCCCCCCCCAGGAATTCAACACCCCCCCCCACCTCCCCAACGAGCCCATCCACGTCCCCCCCCACCACCAACCGCCCAACCCCGAAGACGAAGACGACGTCGTGCCCGACCAGCACGCAGCCTTTGGCATCGTGCGCGCGACGCAGGGGAATCGGGAGGTGGCGTGGCGGGATCTGGGGATGGAGGGGGTGATGGTTGGTGGTGGGCGTGCGGGGAGGGGGAGTGGGTTGCCTAGGTGAGGGGGGTGGGGAGTATTAGGAGGGAGGATGGCTGGATGGAGGATGAGAGATGATGGATGCATGTATGCGTTATGGGTCATGGATAGCGATGTCTGTCTATACTATGAGGTTGAGCGCCTGTTATATCCTCACGATGTCCGCCCTTGCTCTATGAAAGAGGTCATGGCCGACCATTGTTCCCTCCGCTCGTTCGCTATCGCGCTCTTCGTCTGTTTGTTTCCGTGGGTGGATCGATAATTGCGCGTATGTGCCGGGACCTTTTCGTTTCGAGAGCGGACCTGGGTTGACTACTAATACGTTCTCTATGACCTTTTGGGCAGGATGTCAGTTTTGAACTCCTTTTGAGGAGGGCCGGAATTCACCTTTGCGAAAGGGGACAGAGCACTTGGTGTTATCAGCATGTCCGGTCGGACATTTAGCCATTCTCCCAGCTTCAAGTAGCTTACGTCTAGAGGCATACCTGTCGCGACGCCCTCTGCCGTACCAATTTTAGGCAGATTGGTCCTGTCGGAGGGGGGGAATATGGGGTAGAAGTGTCGCTGTTGGATTACATGTCGGGGTAATCGTGAGAGCAGGCTCGCCTCGCTCGGCTTGCCAACGAGAACCTCATCGCGACGGAGATCAAAAAGTACGTCTTGCGCTGATATACTAACCACTATCTCATTCAACGAAATAGTCACCGGGTTGGTGACAATCTTCACCTGCCTTGGTAAGTTGAGCTGCTTCTTTTCGAATGGTTCTTGCGGCCATGAGACGTGTTTGTTGATGATATCACGGATCGATGGCACAAGTATGATGGTTATGCTTGGAACTCGAAGAGCGACCTCGCGCAGATGCCTGCCAACTAGGAGCCTAAAAGCGTCGATCATAGTCGCTTTGTCGGGTTCGACGCTGGGGTCGTCCGGAAGATCGAAGTCGCCTGCTGCTACCAGAGGATGCTCAATGTCGAAAATAGGCCCGACCATGATCAGGACATCAGCGTAAGACTCTGCGACTTTCTCGCACAAGGCTTGCAGCGGCTCGAATGCAAGGTTGTCGTCCGCCGTGTATGGACCAGAGCTAATGAGGACATTGAGAGCATGTGCGGCTGTCTCGGTGCCTTCTGTGTCCACGCCCAAGCGCTCGTTGCTGCTATCTAGCGTTGAGGGAAGAGAAGCGGCTGGTGGCAGAAGTGGAAGTTCTAGGATCTCATTGACGGAAAAGTAAAGACCAGACGCGTTTATGCCACGCACCGCAACGATCTGTCCGGGGAAGAACTCGTACGATACACCCTCCACCTTCACCGGTATTCTCAATCCAGCGCCTGTCCGTCTCGAAGTCTCAAGCATCAAGGATGAAGCATTGAGTTTACCCTCGAGAGCCTCAGATGCTATCCTTCCAACTGCAACAATCTCGCTTGTGGCCCGATTTGCAGCATTGCCAAAGGCGGCGTCTTCAAGGTTGTGATGGGCTTGAACGAGCAGCTGGAACTCGTCTATTCGGTCATCTAGGACTTCGGAGGCTTCGGAAAGATGCATGGCCATTGGCTTATAAGAGAACTTCTTAAGGTCAGTATTCGCCGTTAATCTCACCCGTGATTCGGATGGCGGCGCTATCGGAACTCCGCTTGACTTCAGGTGATGGTTGAGTGTCTCGATTACTTGGCCTGCATTCTGCCTTTCGGAAAACGCAACACTACTTTAGGGGCTTAGTTGCTAGACACAATCGCTAGGTTCATCGTAACTTACTTCTGGCCATTGGTATTTGCAATGGCCCTTGCATCACTTGGAGAGCTCATGCCGTCCGTCTTGTTGAATTTTGGAACCGTAGGCGTCTCGAAAGCAGCTTTCCGTTTTGCAGATCCAGTAGCAGAGCGTCGTGGTACCGGTGTATTTGGAACGATACCATCCAGCCTATGTCCACTTAGGCAGTCTGCGCAATCCAATACATGTGCCCACTTACATCCCAAATATATCATCCCCCTTACCAGCACTCCGTGGTGTAGCGAGAGCTCCCCTCTTATCCACGCTACGAATGTGTGCTTTTCCTCTGGACTCTCGCTCCAACATCTCTTGCAAATCCTTCTTGAATGCTCTGACCGTAGATATGTCCAGCTTTGTTAGCTCCGATCCCATCTTCATGCTGTAGGACTCCCATTTGTATGATAATCCCTGGGGAGATATTGAATGGAGCCGAAGAATAGATTGGAGTTCACCGAGGATGTCGGGAGGGAGCTCTGTGATGGGTAGGATCGCGAAGAGCTGATTGAGCTCGAATTCGTTGTCGGCCATCACTGCTGCACTTTTGGGAAGCTCGTTGAAATGGGGTGAGTGGATGAGGTGAACTCCGTAGGATTCGAGATTCGGAAAGAGACGCGACTGAAGTCGCGTCGGCGATTGAGGTTATCGCCGGCGCTAAAGCATTCTCCTGCATTCAAGTACTTCGTCATAGTAACTATAACAATAAAATGTTATTGCTTTATACTCACTCTAGAAGTGTCTATATGATCGCTCGGAATGATGTAGTCTACTCAATGTATTATGCCAACAATCATTAAAGCAACCGTAACCTGCTAAAGCACACCACCCTAGTCTAGATACCGGAGGAATCAATACTCTCTCTATAATTACTCCCGCATTGACTGCGCAGCGCTCACAGAACTGCTTCGACCATGCTTCCACTAGCGACACTCATGCTGTCCCGCTTGTCCCTTCTTGAGGGCCGACTGGCTCACCAGCACCCTTCAAGTAGCTCTCCGACTCCCCAATCCTCTTTCCCGCAGTGTCCCATCTCTTCAGCATCTCCATTTTCTTCTGTTCAACCAACTTATTCAGTGCTGGCCAGTAAGACTCATGCTCGTATTCAAAATCGCAATCACCCCCATAGCCTTTCAGCAGCTGCTCCGGCGGCACCACCTGCCTCAAGTCCACATCGAATTTCAGTTTTTCCCTCGTCAACGGGTCAATGAAAGGATTGATGATCTTGAAAAACGCCCATACGACCCATGGCAAATCTTTCATACAAGCTTTTCCCAGTCTCTCCGGATAGTGATTCTGCAGTATGGAAATCACCTGTCGTCCTTGACCCGCGGAAGCATTGTCGCCTTTGCGAGTCTCTTTGAAATTGACAAGCATAGCAAGAGTCTCAGTACCGGGGGGCATGAGATCGATACATTTCTCAAGCATGAAAATCAGATGGTGGATTTGCTTATCGGATTTCTTGGTATTCTGTTTGTGCGGGTTTAGGTACAGACAAGGACGGCATTCGTTATCGTAACCTAATATGACTTGTTTGCCGGTCTCGTTCTCTTCAGATATGTAGTCTGCCGTGTGGTCTTTGATGCCGTACTCCCTTCGCCAGAGAAGGGTCGCTTCGAGTCGCGTTGCAGCATTGGTAAGGTTCCACTTCGAGGCGCGTAGATAGCGTAGGAGACATTCCCGGGTCAGCCACAAACGTTCGGCATCAGTGAGAGATGACTTAGAGGGGGCTGTGGATGATACGGGGAGGGTGGTCCATGATCGGGCGGTTGTGAGAAGCGAGGCGTATTTGGTCTCTTGGTCTGGGGTGAGTACCCGTGCAGGGGCTGCTGTGGTATTTAAAGCTGGTGTAATGAAAGGAGTTTTGACAGGATGTGAAGAGCCATCGACAGTGGCATTCGGAGCTACATGAGATCCGAGTGCATCTGTGGGTTCTGTAGGTACTTTGGCATGGCCGTTGGAGTGTTGTGCAGCACCGCCATTTGCGAGAGGTTCCTGCGCCATTGGGTCTTGCTCAATACCTGGTGGCTCCAGTGCAGCCATGTTTATGACTTAAGGGGACAGAATATCAGCGTTGGCCGAAATTGGGTACCCATCCCAGCTGCCAGCTGGTAAAATACATTGTTTGTTGGCTTGCGGTAGGATTTCTTGGCACGTTTTATCAAAACGCTAGCAGACCGATTTTGATACAAGAATAGATCAAGCAGCCGCGAACGAAGTTCACGCCATACACATGGCACTGTTGGACAGCGCGGTTTTCTAATGATGAACCGTCGTCGAAGGTACGTCGTGCATTCTGTCGTTGGTTTATACTACAATACTTTGGTAGAATACCCTATGCGTCCCCTATCTGTTCTACCCGTGTCGGGGTTACCGGATGTTCTAAAGTCATTACCGACTAGGTAGGATTCTTAAGGTCGTCGGATGCCCGTTCGAAGGATTTACCGAATCCTTCTCATGTAGACTTATCTTATATAGCTATGCATAGCCTCGATAGATCCTATGCTGTAATCATATCACAAGAAGCTACAGTTACCAAAAACTGAAGTTCCCTCCCCTCCGTTGCGCTTTGTTTCCTGCTGTCACAGATTATCAGCCGTTATCCAAACCCCGAGTATTCTGCTGCCCCACTTGCTTCTACCAACTAAATTACGATAATGGCTTCCGCATCCAAATATCTTTACTCGCATCTCATCTTCACTCCTCCATACCCCAAAACCAAATTCACAGGCCAGATTGTCATTGTCACCGGCAGCAATGTAGGTCTAGGTCTAGAAGCAGCCCGCCATTTCGTCCGCCTTGACGCCCAGAAAGTCATCCTCGCCGTACGAACTCTTGAGAAAGGCGAGGCCGCCAAGGAATCCATCCTCAAGTCCGAGAAGAAAACTGCAGACGTGGTCGAAGTATGGAAGCTAGATCTATCCTCCTACCAGTCCTGCAAGGACTTTGCGAAGCGCGCTCAAGAGCTGCCAAGAATCGACATTCTCGTGGAGAATGCGGGTATGGTGACGGAAGAGTGGAAGATGACGGAGGACAACGAATCGACCATTACGACCAACGTCGTCTCGCCAGTTTTGCATGCCTTGCTTTTGCTGCCGAAGTTACGTGAAACGTCCCTCAAGTACAATACCGTGCCTCGCCTAGTCTTCGTCACGTCTTTCGTCCACTGGCACACCAAGTTCGAGGAGCAAAAGGAAGAAAAGATATTCGAGGCACTGGCGGATAAGTCAAAAGCCAACATGGCCAATACGTAAATAATCATCGTCTGAAAAAATTGTATCTTTCTCCTAGAAGCTGACAGAAGGACTTGTAGCGAGAGATACTACATTTCCAAACTAATGGAAATGTACGCCGTACAAGAAATCGCCGAGCGGATGACCGCATCCTCGAAACCAGGAAGGGTCATCGTCAACCACGTGAATCCTGGATGGGTCGTGACCGAAGCAATGCGTGAATGGACAGGCCTCAAGCTATTCGTCTTCAAATTCTTCAGGGCAATGATTGCTCGCCGGACGGAAGTGGGGGCCCGGACTCTTATTAATGCTGCCGAAGGTGGAGAGGAAACTCACGGGCAGTATTTGGACGATTGTGCGATCGGAAAGTGAGTCCTCACAAAGCTATTCACATAGTATTGCATAGCTGACGAAGTGACTTCTCCAGGCGTGCCCCGCTACTTGCGAGCGAGGACGGGAGGAAAGTGCAGAAGAGAGTTTGGGGAGAGTTGGAGCAGAAGCTGGACAAGATCCAGCCTGGCATCGTACAGACGATTTAAAATCTTACGTAGAGGGAGTATCATTCACCGTGTCAACGAGAAGCTACCTGCTTGGACTAGAGGGAAAGTGTGCATTTTTGCGCACTTTGACTAGCTTTATATGAAGGACTGGTCTAGGTGGTCAAGAATCTTTTCAAGCATTTAGTGTCCTTGCTCTAATGAAACGCGTCTAGTACCAAACAAGCTTCATGCCGAAAATGGTAAAGGAGACTGATTCGCATAAGTGCACGCCGAAAACATCATTAATTCACAAATTGCATAAGCATATTGCTCGGCACGCATGCTGAGGGAATATTCAGCTTAGCAAATCACGTGGTACCTCAATATCTAGGCATAGCGATGTTAAGGCTGCTATTAACATTTAGAGGCTTTCGCAATGCAGTGCGTGGCAAACTTTATGAACCTAAATAGACAGCATGATAGGAGACCCCTGGATTGGCGCGATCATCATGGAGAGGCCCAACCATCTGACCTGAATTGATGGTGTATGGCGTGGAGATCCAACATGAAGGTGGTCACATAGGAGTCCCTGAGGCTGCATGCCATACTCTTCGCGTTGGATAATGCATATGTCCTTGTCAAACTTGGTCTTTTTGCCGATCGTATTTCCTTTTCCATGCTTTGCACAAGGCAGGATATAGGCCGAAAGATACTAGGGTGGCAAAAAGTAAAGCTGTTCAGATTTTGCGCCATGCAGAGCGATCAGGGTGATGCAGGCTTGGCGACCGTGGCTTTGAGATACCTTTGCTTTGAGATAGATCCGAAGTAGTAATCTGTAGCCTCAACGGGCAAACTTAGAGCGTCCAGATCCACCTCGTCCAGCGAATTCGAGCGTCATCGAAGAGCATTCTCGGATGAGATATACGTTCAATTGCTCAGAAAGCCGTCGCATATTATAGACGTTGTAGTATCGTTGGCTCTTGAACGAGATCTTCGCGTAGGGATCCCGGATGAGGATTGCTGACAACCAGCAACCACGGCCATGCCGCCAATGGCGGCTTGCTTGCTCTCGACAAACATGTGACCATCCGGGCTTAGGACGCAAGATGTATCTGGTATTGACGGAGCCTTTCGCAACACAGTGTCGTAGTGATAATGGACTAATGACTTTGTAGTCAGACAACAAGAGGGTCAGCATCGCACAACGTTAGATCTTTGCCTTGTCTGAGCAGCCCATATATGTCTTGATGCCAAAGATTGATAACTCTTCAAGTTTCAGTGCTCAGACGCTGAATTACTGGCACAGAACTCGGTGGTATTGGCCCATACTCCGTAAAGACTACGTTGATGTATTCCGCAGGCGTAAGATCGTACATCAGGTTCAGGAGTTGCAAGTTCGGTACATCATTCCATCGCAGTAATGGGCAAGGCTTTGGCCCACCTATGACCAGTTCTTCGGGAGGAGCAATTTCGTTGTGCACAAAGCTGTCCAAATCCGAACGATCAGAAAATTTGATGCTCTCACAGCATACGATTACTGGGACCACATGTTCCTTTGCCATCATGGCTACAAGTGCTGTACCTATCCTCGAAGAAAGCTTCCCGGTGTTCATCATCGCGTGAGCACCTAGAAATACTTTTGTTGCATCTCTCATGACATGGCTAAGGCCGTGGATGAGCGAATATTGAATCTTGATTCCCAACCCTGACAACGCCCGCACCAGATTCTTCCCTTCGAACAGGGGCCTAGAGTCGACCACGATGACCCGAAAATTCTTCCCTTGTCGGTGGGCTTCAAGTAGGGTTTGTTGAACAATGCTGCTCTTAGCAAAAGTCAAGACGACGTCACCGTCCTTGATCTTCTCGTTCGCTTTTCTGGCGATGACTTGGTCTGCTAATATCACTTTCTCCTGTATATAATTGTCTATAGCCTCGCACAGGCCAGCTTTTGCTAGCGACTCTGGCGTGCCAACATCGACTGCTGAGATCTGAACCTTCAGCCATCGTATGGCATTACCCATCGATATTGACATTGGACGACATGACACAAGGTACTCGATCTGCGAAGAGAGGTGGGTCATAAGATGGCGTGGGAGCGAGTTTTGCGGCGGTGTAATGTACGATTCCACAACCTTCGTCTGTATCAGCAGTCAAGTCCAAGAGTACCGGAAGAACACACCAACCCTCTTGAATGCTAGGAGTGTAGCTACACAGCGAGCACTGCTGCCACATATTACATAATTCCTCATCTGTAGCCCTAAAGCAAGCACAGCGGGGTGTACGTCTTTTCCTGCTCCTGCCATTGTGGTCCTTCTAGGTAGTCCATACAGATGATCGAAAAGAGCAACATTCTTGTTCTCTTTCTTAACTTCTTCCACAATGGGTGCAGTCTGCGATTGTACTACACGTAGCGGCAATTTCTGCACGTTTGCACTGGTGGAACCCGACCTCTTGTGCTGCCCCTTTAACGGAAAGGGTGCTGCGCCTGAAGCTGACAGTCGTCTTGATTTCTGGTCTCCCAGCGTATTTGTGGCCAGATCTATGATCGGCTGGCCTTGCTGACCCTTCTCCTTTGCTCTTCTGGCAGCTTTCTCAGCCTTTGACCTTTCTTTCAGCTCCTTTCCCGATAGCTTTCCCTCCTTCGGAGGATCTTCTGGCCCTCCTGTTTGTTGAGATGTGCTTCCAGTCTTTGATTTGCCGTTTCCCTTGGGTGCATGTTCGACTGCCAGATCCTCACCCTTGTCCTGGAATCCATTTTTTAGCGATGTCTCCGCTGTTACAGTATCTACTGAAGGCAAAGATCCGCCCTCAGCGTCTGCTGAAGGCACCATCAGTATGATGGATTTATTGTGTGAGCGCTGGAAGGCAATTGAGGGGATCAATCTGTGTTATTACTTTCAGAAGCGGGTTCAGACCAGCAAGAATTTTGTCATACCCCACGAAGTGCGCAAAGTTTCCGCACTGGAAAAGACTGAAAAACGGCCTTTTCCACAATTGATCCCTGAGTGACGATGGCAGAAGCTGGAGATGCAGATGCGGCGGCCGTCTCGGAGCCTTTGGACTTGGTGCGCCTGTCTTTGGATGAAATTGTGTTCGTAAAATTGCGTGGGGACCGAGAGCTCAAGGGGCGGTTACATGTATATGTCAATCAACCTTCGAATTATAATATGCTTATTTATTTGACCAGGCATACGATAGCCATTGTAATCTAGTTCTTGGAGATGTTGAGGAGACGATCTATGTGGTGGAAGACGACGATGAAGAAGAGGACACGGTGAAGGTCAGTCTCTCAATACTCAAACGCCGACTACGCCAATAACTAGGTACAGACTATCAAGAAACAGTCGGAAATGCTTTTCGTGAGAGGTGTGTAATGCAATCTATGTGCGAATGATGGCACGAGCTGATCGAATCTTTGAATGTCAAAGGAGACTCAGTTGTCCTGATATCGCCACAAGCTGCCAGCTGAGGATACCTAGCTGTTCCTTGATCATAACCTCAGAAGGTGCACAAGAAGTATTATCAGTCAGGAAAATCCCTTTATTGATAGCGAGAGCCGAGTCAACGGAATATTGCTGGTAGCCCTCCTGCTTTGGTACAGAATGACATGGAAGAGCTAAAGCATGCGTACAAAGTGTGTCTTTCTTAGGTCTATAAAATATAGGCAATGAGATGAGATCAACAGTGATATGTCTGGAGTATAATTCATTTCCATTGAACAAAGTACGGCTAGGAGAAGTAGACGTGGTAGAGTATTGAGGGAAGTGCGGCCCATCTCTAAACCTAGGTGACTCAGCCCGGACTCTATGCGTCATCCCTGCGCTTGATGTTGTATCAACAGGCCCGGTGTTCCCCCTCCACATTGATTCCACCATATGGTTCAGTCTACATTATAGCCAACATATAATCTTACAGGCGACCGGATACTGCGATCTTTGCCCTCAATGATCACCCGATTACGAGAGCTTCTCACAATCCAACGAAGCTTGAGGTGGCATTACCGGTGACACAATCAATCATGACTGCGGGCGTTCACAAGCAAACCGCCCATGAGCGGCGAAAGGGGGAGTCGGTACGCAAGGCCCCATGTGTTGGAATCTTCTCTGACAAAGTCGCAACTCCTAGGCTTTGAGTGAATTTGCAGAATACGTCGAGAAGCAACAAGCGAAAGGAAAAGGACGGGAGAGTTCAGTCACCCCAAGCGACAGTGGCTACTCCACAGAGCATGCCGAACTTGACATTCTCGATACTCTCGACCTTGCCGAAACAGCCAATCAGGTCAAATTGAAAGAGCTACTGTTAGACACGGGAGACGATACAGAGGTCACCCTTCGGCAATTGAGCGATCTGTTACAGAAGCGCATGCTCGAAGGCAATGGCGAGACGTTATTTGACCTGGGGCAAGAAGACAATGGAGAGTCGATGGCATTTTCGAAAGAGCAATGGGACGTGGCGATCGACAGGATACGGCGTGCTGCGGCTACACTACAAGCGGACTGCCGAATCCTCATGACACGCAATGTTGGTGGCGCCGAAGAGGTGGAGACGGCAAATGAGAAACATAGAAGTTGCACCGGAAAGATCATGATACGGCAAACCCCCGAGACTTCAGAAGATGTCATAGAGACACGTATTGCGGTGGTTGGCAATGGTAAGGGATTTCGTTCGTGCGGGAAAAGCGATTCTGATGGATTCTGACAGTCGATGCCGGAAAGAGTACAATGCTTGGTGTGCTTGTAAAAGGAGGCCTTGACGACGGGCGTGGTAAAGCGCGTGTGAATCTGTTCCGGCACAAGCACGAAGTTGAAAGCGGACGGACTAGCTCCGTAGGCATGGAAATCATGGGTTTCGATAGTCATGGAGATATCGTTGCCTCCAACGTCCCAGGTAGGAAGCTGTCATGGGAAGAGATCGGCAAACGTTCGGTATGACCAAGGGGCTGGGTAAAGGTAATCCAGAGCTAATTCACATAGGCTAAGGTTATCAGCTTCACAGATCTGGCTGGTCATGAGCGCTACTTGAGGACCACGGTCTTTGGCCTACTGAGTAGTAGTCCCAACTACTGTCTACTTATGGTAGCAGCCAACAACGGTTTGATTGGAATGAGCAAGTGTGTACTTCGACTCAATTCTCCTATGGCCTGAGGACTGATGTAGATTTAAGAGAGCATCTGGGTATCGCCCTCGCACTTAATGTGCCAGTCATGGTCGTAATAACCAAGATCGATATCTGCCCGCCCCAGATTTTACAGCAAACAATCACTCAGCTTACCCGAATACTGAAATCTCCTGGCGCTCGCAAAATCCCAGTCTTCATCAAGAACCGCGAAGAAACGATCGAGACTGCTACTCAGTTCGTCAGCCAGCGAATATGCCCAGTTTTCCAGGTCTCTAACGTCACTGGCGAAAATCTCGACCTCGTCCGAACATTCCTCAATATCCTTCCTCATCACGGTAACTACGATGCTGAAGCACCTTTCGAGTTCCACGTCAATGACACCTTCTCTGTGCCCTTCGTCGGTACCGTGGTATCTGGCGTGGTCAAGAGCGGTGCGTCCTACCCATCCATCGTGGCCTTCTCAAGACCATACTAATCATGCACAGGGGTCATCCACACCGGCGACCCCGTCCTCATCGGCCCAGACTCTCTCGGCCAATTCACAACAACCAACATCCGCTCCATTGAGCGTAAGCGGATCCCAGTCCCCGTCTGCTCCGCCGGTCAATCAGCCTCTTTCGCACTGAAAAGAGTCCGTCGCAAAGAGGTTCGCAAGGGCATGGTTGTTCTTCCCAAGCTCGACCATCCTCCGAAAGTCTACTATGAATTCGTTGCCGAGGTGCTCATCCTCTCGCACGCAACCACGATCAAGACCAAGTACCAAGCCATGCTTCATGTAGGCCCTATAAGTCAGACGTGCGCGATCATCGACATCGATCGCGCGTTCATTCGGACGGGTGATAGAGCAACGGTAGCGTTTCGGTTCGTACAGAGGCCTGAGTATTTGGCTGTAGGTGAGAGGATATTGTTCCGTGAAGGTCGGACGAAGGGTTTGGGCATCGTCAAAGCGGTGGGTTATGATGCGAGTAAGCCTTTGAATCCTGATGCTGGTAAAGATGGGAATGGCGCAGATGTATGAGATTATGTTGCGAGGCGGTTGCCCATTGATGGTCTCAGGATATACGGGATTATTGCATTGGCGTCCGCGAAGCAGATATGGTCCTTTCCTGAGGTACTATTCGGTAATGAAATCATGATTCTGAGCATGGAATATGCAACGGTGAGTGTGAATCAGCCCAGGCGTGCAAGCTTCTGCAAAATTCAGAACCAGAGCACACTGCATAAATATGTATCAGCGCCACTTGAAACCGAATGTTTGTATGTTTACGTTTACAATACGACATGGCCTGATCAAAGCTTTCGACGGACTTTGTATCTCTAGGTATTTCGTATGCATGAGCTAAGGTAGGTACCTTACTGTCTAAAATGCGCGAAATCACTCCTGAAGTAGCTAGCCTTGCGATCGCTTCCTGATGTAGGTAGGTACTTTCGGCAATCGACCGTTTGTTTTAGGGCGGCAGTACGCGTACACCCCGTCCTGGTGCGCGTACACCTCCCCCCATTTGGCTTAGGGGCTGCTGGCGGGTCACATCATGCTATTACCCACAACTTTCCCACCAATGGACGGATTTTGAAGGGGTTTGGCCCGTCAGACTCCGTATGGAAATGCGTATATCGTGAGTATGATCTATCCATAATACGCTGAGTAGTCGTTGCTGTTAGGACGGTACAGCGGAAGTGCGGAGCGCCAAGGAGCGGATAGTCTTCCGCCATACCACTCGGATGTTACTCGGGTAAGCTTAGTTGACCACTTGGAATGCTCCCGCCAGACGACCGCTAGGCCAAATGGGGGGAGGTGTACGCGCACCAGGACTGGGTGTACGCGGACTTAGAAGAGGTGTACGCGGACTTAGATAAGGTGTACGCGTACCACCGCCCTTGTTTTATGGCGTTGGAGGATTGTGTGGACTAATTAGATCATTCTACGCTTTGTTGTACGCCTGCTCACGATTGGCGGTGTGACTGTATGGTGGTGAGGAGGTTGGATGTGGATATTGCTCATGCGGGTTTGTATGTAAATGTAAGTGTTGTGCTAAAATTAGAGGTCTTTAGAGTTATGTACTTTGTGTGTGGTTTATCTGTTGGATTCGCAGGACTGTTAGACCTAATAGGATATATAATATTATAGCGATGTTTACACACAGCCACTCGAGCGGTTAGAAGTCATGCCAGCCTCTGTGCCAGCAACCTTGTGCACTGATGGAGGCTCGTTGACAACTCGTATCATTATTGTCGTGAATACAGACAATGGTTTTTCACTAGGCCTTTCCGACACTACCTTACCTTACCTACTGCTGGCCGGTACCTCTAGCGCTAGCGTCTTCAAGCAAGCCTACCCTCTTCTGGCTCAAGTCTTCGCCAGGGCCGAGATGGTCAGCCAGGAAGTCACCAACCGATTTGAAGGTCAATTTCTGCTGTCCGAAATTATACAGCACATTCAGCAGAGGCCCTATGACTGGGATCCTGCCGGCTATCCAAGGTTCCTGCCAAAGAGGGACGGAGTCGACGCTCGTAACTAGTGGACCCGCGGGCTGATCACGATTGCAAATTAGTCCTTGTACTGACTTGATGTTATTCATCGAATGATGTACAACAGGACCCTCACCTCCCCTGCATCAATCTTTCCCGGACATAGGAGACTCCAATCAACATCCTTCACATCTTTCTGCAAAAAGTCGTAATTCTTGTAGTGCTCTGGGTGAATTGGGATTACATCCGCCTCGATCTTGCCTTTGTACCCCGGAATATCCATGACCACCTGCCCACTTATGACCCACAGCCTGATCCCTCGTAAACCTTTCCGTGAGCCACTCGCTTGGACTTCTCTCACAGCATCAATAATGCAGCGGACCACCTTTTCCGAATCAGATGTTCCAAAGGGCGTATTGGAGCCATAGACTGCGGCTTGTATGACGGCGTCTTGGTCGCGAAGAGCTTCTACTAGACTGGGTTGGGAGGTGGCATCGCCCTGGATGATACGGAGGCTGGGGTGGGATTGCAGCTCTATGGAGAGCTTGGAGGGTGTCCGGAGAAAGGCGGTTACTGTGTGCTTTTTGCTGAGGCACGCGGCCAGAGCTGCAGAGCCGACACGGCCTGGAGGTTGCTATCAATATATGGCTGCCCTTGAATAGAGGCTGTCAGCGTCATGACTCACCCGCTGCCCCTATGATCAAGACCTTCATCTTGTATTTCGTATCTCCGGAGGGATATGATCTAGCCTGAGCGACAGCAGCGACTTCTTCCCTACGTCTGCCAACGGTCTTTCCAAAAGTGCGATGTAGCTTGACGGGGCGATAGGCGTTTGGCCACTTCGAGACAGGACAGTATGTAGTAATAGAGTCTTGTCTGCCTGCGCGCAGCACACCCTTAAAATTCGCTCATGGTAGTGTTCCGTTCGAGACTGGGATGGTGATAATCGAAAGCCGAGACATGTGACTTTATACCCAGGCCATCGGTGGGCCCGCGCACTAGCCGTCATTCCAATTGCATCACTGCTACCTCTGCGAAGTCAGAGGAGGAACTGGCTGCCATGACCGGTTGGCGCTTGGTGTTGGCAATCCGGCGCGAGCCAGAGGCCAGAGAGTCTCGCAAACCCCACCCAGACTGGTATCGCAGGTACGACCAACGTCCATGGTTGCAAGCCACAACAACGCCAAAACAAGTCTCACAACCACATAGCGAGCAATAGAAGGATCGATCCCTGCAGGATTTGGTCTTTCCCAGAACTAGGACTAGCTCTATGCTCGGCCACGAACATTCACTTCGGCTCGCAAGGAAGACCGTATTGGGACGTCCCACGATCTCACGGATGAATCCTCTGACACCATGGCGCTGCGATTGAGTATACTGCCAGATCATCTATCATATCTACCGAATTAAAAATGGTATACTTATATCATAAATTCCATGTTGAAGAAGGGCTTACCGCCGTAACAGCCGCCTAAACGTCGTGCCCCCGCCTCAGCCCCACCCCCTAAAGAGAAAGCTCCCCGCCAATCCGCCCTCGCCAAAGAAAACAATATCTCCGCAGCCACAGAATCCGAAATAAAGGAAGCCTTTAATCTCTTCGCCAACTCAACGAAGGAACTTCCCTCTCCCTCCCTTCGCCGCGCCCTCACCGCTCTCGGCGTTCCTCCCTCCTCAGCCAGCGAGCTCCAGGACTTGCTCGATGCCGCCGACCCTGATGAATCGGGCTCGATAACCTACACGCATTTCGTTGCGGTTGCGGCGTTGAAATTGAGCAACAGGAGTGAAGAGAGTCAGCAGAGGGAGGTGGATGATGCATTTCGATTGTTTTTGAACATGGGAGGGGAGGATGGGAAAATCACGATGACTTGCTTGAAGAGGGTGGCGGAAACGCTGAAGGAGGAGGTGCCGGAGACTGTGTTGAGGGATATGTTGCTGGAAGCGAATGGTGGGAGTGGGGTTGGGAAGGGGGTAGGGTTGAAGGATTTTGAGGGGGTGATGAAGAGGGCCGGGGTATTTAGGTGATGAGAAGAGTCGGGAGATATGGTATCGTAACATTTCAGGGATGGGGTTGTGATGACTGCAGCTGGAAGACCGAAGCGCTCCGCGGACGAGGAGAGCGAGCCAGACGAGGTTTGTCGATTTAGAGTGTTTTCCGAGCTCGGGAAGAGGTTCGCCTTGCTCAGACACCAGGGCAGACGAAGTATGTTAAGTGGCAGTCCAGTGGCAAGCGATCTGTATTCTGCTTGAGCATTATACCAAGCAGATACGTTTGTAAGCCAATGACCCGAGGGGCTCATACGTGGGCTAGGCCGATTTGAACACTCAATCAGGTCAGACAGACCCCTTCATGAATTTACTGCAGCATGCAGATCCCTAGAGCTTTGGAATGGCCATGATGCGATCATATCAAGTATCTTTGACAAGGTGGCAGAACGTATTAGGCTAGCGTCAGCGCTTGGCTGCTGATTGGCTAATTGCAAAACGAAATCAACGAAACAAAATCGCACTTCTAATATAAATTATGATACATATCCTGACGACTCGCACTTCGCCTTTAATTCCTGAGCAGTTTTGTGACTACATGCAGCGTCATTGCTTACGCAATGGGTGTCAAGTCTTTCACAGTCAGGATGTCGGCTATCTCACCTGACAAATCGACCTTCCTTTTCGATGTGACTTTGTTCATAATTCCTTCGTCTGCTTTCCCACTCCCCTCATGTAGAGACGGCGTCTACGATATTGACCCGAAAGACGCTCGTTCGCAATCGCAAGGCCTAAGCCACATATAGTCCACATCGTCAAGATGAAAGTCCGCCCAGAAGACCCCGCCAGATTGAGTGACTTTAAGCTTCTGTCATTCGATTGCTTTGGCACGCTGATCGATTGGGAATGTATAATGCTTTCATTCTCCTGCCAGAGACCCTGCTGAACGACGAGCAGCCGGTATCTACGAAGAGTTGAAACCCCTCATTAGCCGCCTTCCCTCGTCCCATCCCCTCAAGGACGACCGATCTCTAGCCATCAAAAAATTTAACGATTTCGAGATCTCTCTGTGCGCATCCGAGCCTGGCCTGAAATATAACCTCCTTGTCGAAAAGTCGTACGAGAGACTCGCGGAGTCCCTTTCGCTCCCACCTCCCACCAAATCTGAAGTTGAAGCAGTGGGTGCTTCTATAAGCAAATGGCCTGCATTCCCAGATACCGTGGCAGCATTACACAGGCTACACAAGCACTACAAACTAGTCATCCTATCAAACGTGGATAGGAAGAGCTTCGATCAAGTCTTAGCCGGCCCATTTAGGGATGTGAAGTTCGATGCTGTTTATGTAGCTGAGGAGATTGGATCCTACAAACCAGATCTGAAGAATTTTCGCTATTTGCTTGGACATGTGAAGGAAGAATTGGGGGTGGAGAAGAAGGAAGTGCTACACACTGCACATAGTTTACGAGCAGATCACGTTCCATCGAAAGAGATGGGATTGACCAGTGCTTGGATTCAAAGGGATGAGAGCACAGGACCAGGATCGAGAATGGCAGAGTTGAAAGATAAAGTCGCGTTCACTTGGCAATTTAATACCATGGGGGAGATGGCGGATGCTGTGGAGCAGGAGTCTACTAAGCCTAGTGAGTAGGTTAGGTGGGTGGAGAAAGTTTTTCCTAACTCCAAATCTGCCTGATTGTGTCGATAGAGCATCGTCTGTTGCAATAAAGACGTCAAAACGCTGATAATTCGGTGGCCTCACCTCTAAGTACACGAAACTATGCTATACATCAACAGGTAATTGCAATCTCGTATCTATTTTCGAAGATCTTACTGGTGCACCGCTCTCTATTCCTAAGTCATTGGAAAGAATAAAAATGAATTGCCTCCAATTATATGGTTGTAACTTACCTACACCGATCTCAACCGCTGTTATCTTCCTGGCACAGTATAACCAATCGAGCACTTCATTGAAACTACTACCAATGCCAACCCGGAGCGACAGATATGATCACAGATTTGGCCGGAATATAGCAGTAAGTTTCGTTGAAGATGGAGAGCTCTTCGGCTTTTGCCTACGACAGGGATGACAGGCATGTGTTGGGCTGGTCATTACCATTGGCTTTCTTGTCATTCGGGCTAAAGTACGGTCAACCAAGTCAGAGGTTTTGTACTGCCTGAAACTGATAATATCCTCACGCTGCACCCTGATTACCATGGCCTGATCTACGCGGCATCTTTGTTATGCGCTGGATTTCAATAGTGGCATTTTCGCTGGATCTATCGAGAGCTTATCCTATAATGCGATCCCTAATACGCTCCAGCCACCATAGGGCCTCCACCACTGAACAGTTCAGCCATTCATGACCCTTGATGGTGAATACCTTTCACCCATCCAAGGACTACAATAGAGCGGGGTGCCTCTCAGGACTGGATCAAGACTTTGCCAGATGATAGGGAAGGTGTAGAAATTTTGCAAGACTTGCGTACGCGACTACGAGGTGGGCTAAGCGGTTGGATTTAGAGGCCGTATTTGAATTTGGACTGCTATTCACCGTCGCTACCTGTGGATAGGTGCCAATTATCTTTAACCTTGTATGCGTCACTCGATTTGGGCGATCACCGTGGTATTTTATTTCCCTTATTATATGCTGCTTTACGCTGTCGACTGCGACACTATGCTTCTCGCAGTGGTTTTGGCAGCGATGGGTCCCCGAGACCATCAACAACGATGTACTCGGATTAGCAATTAGTGTTGACGATCTATCTGAACTTAGCTATGCCGGAGCACTCATTTACAACGTACGCGTGCGGAATAACCCCTCCAGCCGCAATGCTGGAGTCGTGGTGCGGGACTTCGCCACCGATCCTCAGCGGACTTTCACTTTCTATCATTACGAGTCGCTGGAATTGGGTCCTTTGGGTCATTTGCCTGATCTGGCTCTTGTACTGCGTTGTTACGAAATGGGTAGAGCCTCCTCTTGACGAGCTTTCGGATATCAGTTCTACTTTTACAGTCTGTTTCCTATTACCTCCCAGATCAATTCGGACTGGGGCTTTGGCCAAATTGTCGCCATAACAGTCTGGGTGCCTTGCCTTGCAGAGTTCATCTTAGTCTTCAAAGGTACCGAAAACTCATCATCTTCCCCTCTTTCCATCATCAGCCGGCGCTAACAACTTGATGCAGAGGGAATATCTCGAGCGTACCGCTACAGACTCCCCAAAGGCTTTTATATCGTGAAAGGGAATGAAGAGCTACCCCTCCCGAACCCACAACAGGGCGCCCCAATTTCCGAGATGGAGACGGTACCGCAGGCTAGCAGAGACACACAACATCGTTAGGTCGGAGGCGGATAGTACTTATGTCCGGACAAATCGCAGCCACATGATTAGTCCAGCTAGGAGACGCCCGTAAACCCCCATCTCTCCGAAAAACGAAATTATAGCAAAACAATTCCGTCAGCAGTTTCCCATTCTGTCACTCGCGACATTGCCGGCTTTTCCCATCTTCATCACATATGATCGCTTTACCTACCTTATCCACCTCTGATTCCATCCTCTATAACGTCGGGAGTTACCAAGTGTTCGAAGATATCTAGAAGCTGGTATGCTTAGGAGGAGTGGGTTTTCTAGTCAACGGACAGTGTCGTATTAGAGGTTAGGGTCGTTACGCTCCCTAGTACGCCTCTATGCTTAGTGTATTCTATAATCCGGGGGGTTTTGGACTAGATTGCCTCTTATAGGAGGGATTTTAGGGTTCCCTTCCGGTAGCTCTATACTAGGGTCAACGTTTTTCAGTGGTTGGGAAGTATGATACGGGCTGAACGAATGTTGTTATAGGGGGTTTTTACTCAAGGACAGCACATCCGAGTAATAGGATCGCTTAGGTGGAGGTGGAAAAGGACACCTATCCTAGACTAGTCTCTTCGTATATTGCACACGACTAGTATAAAATAAAAGACTTAACAACAACACCTCTGATACATTTAGCTTTGCCAATGGCTACATCACAGATGTCACCTGAACGCTGGGTCCTTCATTTTATACTATCATTACTACTATGCACCATCGGTGAGAACGTCAGTGAGTATGCATTCGCAATTCATCGGATTAACAGGCGACTAGGAGTTACCGTTCTTAATCCAGGGATCTGTTTGAGACAGCCTTTCAGCCTTGCCACGACAGCGATTGGTCCGTCCATGTCACAGAAATACTCCTCGGCGTGTCCGCGCGCACAGCGTTCTGGAATAACATTAAGTTGGCGATCATGTTTCACTAAGCTGGCGTGGCTGGGACGGGAGAGACCGCTAAGCCGCTAGAATAGGGCTGAGTTCCTTTGTCTCTCGCCGCTCAGCCCTTCGCAGCTCTTGCACGACAATCATCATAGTCCAAAATACGTTAATGATGTCTATCTTTTCCCTTGGGCTTGAGCATCTTCTATTGGGCTCTACATCTTCCGTGGACGGCGTCGCTTCCTTGAATCGCTTCTGCAGCCCTCGCAAAGGCCGACTCAAGATGCACAATGCAAACGCCAGATCTGCAGTCGAATCCTTCGGGCGGCGATAATTACTATTCACAGCAGCTCTGCGCCTAGGATGCAATAGGGCTGCAGTTGGGCTGAAGCAGGGCTGAAGATTGCAAGATTACCTTCTGTCATAAGGACTTAAAGATTCGATGTCCTGAAATCTTCGTCGATCTGTGGTTTGTGCATTGTCGACCATGTCTTTTCCTCTGCGGTCTCTCTCGTCTCGGCTGTCTTCCGGGAATCAAAAGCCCAGGGAGTCCGAGGTTGAGAACCACCGTGCCCAGGATACTGCTGGTTTGACAGGAGAAGGCCCAGAAACTGCCAGATTGTCAAAAAAGCAGCCGCTTTTTACCAGAATCTTCTCCGATACCTGGACACTAGAGATCCTCTGCTGGCTTCTTGCACTCATTTCCCTCGTCATCATCCTTATTGTCCTTGGAATCTTCAATGGCCAACCCCTACAAAACTGGAATTCTGGGCTCACTCTCAACACACTTATCAATGTCGTCTCGCAGATTGCCCAGACGGCCGTGTTTGTACCGGTGGCAGCGTCAATTTCGCAGATGAAATGGATCTGGCACAGCAGAACCAGGCCTGTCGGAGAGATGGAGGACTTCGATAAAGCGAGTCGTGGGCCTCTGGATAGTTTGTGGTTGGTTGCAAAGCATCCGCGGTGGTAAGGTATAGCCGTTACGCCTTGGTATGCACAATGCTAATGGCACCTGCAGGATACTGGTATATCTCGGCGCGCTCAATACCAGTTTGATTCTTCTATTGGGACCTTTTGCGCAGCAGTCTCTCTCGTTGCCACTTTTGGAAGTAAATTCGACCGTCGACTCCGCATCAGTCCCTTTCGCCGCGCACTACCAGACTTATCTTAGCACACAAACACTGCGTACGTCTCTTCAAAAGCCTGCCTCTTTCCTGTGATGAGCCGCTAGGCGGACCAAGCACTCACTTTGCTTGACTTTCTAGCACTCTCAATCGGTGGAAGCGATGGCCTCAGTCCCATAACGTTCCAAACCATCCCGCCATTGATGAAAGTAGCCATCACCAACGGCTTGCTGACCCAAACCACCATCGACCCATCAGCTGTAGCAGCCGATTGCGGAACTGGCAATTGCACATTCCCTGAGTACACTTCTCTCGCCGTGTGCTCGTCAGTCGTGGACGTCACCCCAACGATCCAGGTATCCTGCCCCCGAGGCCAGCGCAAAACCGACCCCGGGTGTGTCTACACTGTGCCCTCTCTAAAGGCGGTCAGTAGTGACAGCTTTACCCCCAACGATCTAGGCGGACCGACCGTCCGTGGTGACAACTTTACCACCACAAGCAACAGCGGACCCAGCAACCATCCCGGCGGACCCACCCTCTGGATCGGCGCCAGCCAAGATGCAAACTACCTCTTAGCCCCTCGAACCCTGACCGACTTCTACATGCTCTTCTTCCCCGACCCGAACGTCCTCTCCAAAGACTCCAAAGCCAACGTCACCGCCTCCCTCGTCGCGCTCAAAGTCTCCGTCTTCCTCTGCCTGAAAACCTACAACACCACCGTCACCAACGGCCGCACCTTGACTAAAGTCACCGACGTCAAAACACCCATCTTCTCTCAAGATTCACTTCCAGTGGCGGGCGCCAACCCCACGTCGAAGATAACGACGACGGACAGAAAGGGCACCGAGTTCTACATGGAAGGTGCCACCCGCAGCGCTTTCAAGTCCTTCCTCGCCATCGCCACCTTCTACGGCACATACAGCCCGTCAACGCCGGAGAATGCTAATCTAGCTCGCAACACAGACAGCGACGCCGGCTTCGCGTTCGGCAATATTTTCTACAGCAACCCTCCTCCTGGAGACCACATTGCCGCCATCCGCCCCCTCCTCACAAACCTCGAGACGGCAATGTCCAACGGTCTGCGCGAAACCGCCATCGCGCCCTCCAATGTTACCGGCACCGCCACCTCCAACCAAATCTACATCAGCGTCGATTTCCGCTGGCTGGTCTTGCCCATCTTGTGCCTCGTGCTGAGCTTGCTATTCTTGATCGCGGTGGCGGTGGAGACGAGGAGGAAGGACGTGCCGCTGTGGAAGGATGGGTTCGGGAAGGTGTTGTGTGCCGTGGAGCCGGAGACGAGGGCGAGGATGGAGGCGTTGGAGGATACCAAGGCGGGGCGGGGGAGTGTACCGATGGTGGTGGAGCGGGAGGGGGGACAGGGGTGGTGGTTGAGGGGGCCGAGGGAGGAGTGGTGGTCGAGGAAGAGGGGGGCGGGAGGTACGTGATGCACGATGAAAAGAGGCGCTCGGAATCCGATGGAAGGGGAAAATGGGAAGCAGAGGGCTACAGCGAGTTAGTTTTCCGAACATCGTGATCTTATTCAATCACCGGCTCTGTCCACGACGGCTTCCCTGAAGCAAGCTGGACCGCTCTATCCCAAACCCAGACAGCGTTTCCGCAAATCGCTGAACTGTAGTCAATGCCATCACTATCCTCTCATTCTTCAAGTGTGAAGGATTCATTTGCCAAGTCCCCAGCATGCATGGCGTGCAACGGACCACTCAGCTCGCGAATACCGCAACATCCATACAAGGAGCCTCATGCATTCAAGATTATTCAATCGAACGACTAATCACATGTCATCTCAACCCCCAAAGCCAGCTTCAACGCGCGCATGAACTTCCAAGCAACTTCCTAACGATGACGATGACATACCAGCTGCTCTAACATCAAGCGAGCGAGCATACGCGCAGCCAATGGAAATGGTTCCTTGGTTTTTGTGGATGGGGATTGGAGGTTGTACAAGCTGTGTGTGTGTGATGGACACGATACGTCTTTGGGTTTTGAGTAAGGTAAGTGAGGGAGTTGAGTTGAGTTGGGGCTTAGTTTGGGATATTATGTCTGATAAGGACGAGGAGGAGATACTCTGTATCAGTGGCGTGTAAAGGGGGAAAGGATCGTAGGTTTTGCCTCCTACGGTATTTATGAGAGAAGTGGGAATTGGCTTCTTGTTGTAGTTGTTGTAGAATGCGCTACGACGGGTGACGCTGCTGTGCTGTTCCCACCATCCCTTTTCGAGGACGGTGCCCTTGATTTTGCCCTTTGGAGTGATGTGGAGGAAGGCGATTGTAATCGGAGACGGCGCGCTGTTGGAACTCGCGCCATATAGTATGCATCGCAGCTTCGTTCACGCTGCGGAGCGGTCGGATGATACTTGGGAGGGTGGACAATGCTATGGATCTCAGAAACAGGCACCGAGCACAGGTGCGCGAGACGCGGGCCTCCGAATCATCCGGACATTTGGCCGTCTTCTCGATGAAGCCTATATTATACATAGTGTCCGGATTATCTCGAAATCTGCATGCGCAGCTAGCGTCCGTAGCTAGCGTGAAGACCCGAGTATTGGAACACGCTGGCCTCGGTGCTTGACTCACCAGCCAAATGGGACTTTGGACCCGCTGTCGGTATGAGCTGTCGCAACTCGTTTCTAGGGAATCGGGACAGTCCTGGGGCGCCGTTCGATGAGCACTGGCCTCAGATGGTCTGAGTAACTGCCGTACTCAGGATCACCACCTTTAACGAGTAACGACTCTAGCCCCAAGTAATCCCACACTGCAGCCTGTGTCAGCAACTTGCGCCAGGACCACTGCGATGCAGGTCAGCATAGCCCGCTAGTTGGAGTCGACTTGAATCTTGCGTTTCCTCCATGTCATGTCATATTTGTCTTCTTCGCCCCTTCTCTGCTTTTGGTCCTTCTACAGCCATTACACATCATGTCAAGTGGTGATGCATCTGAAAGTGAGCGTACTGTTGAGCTCGGCAAAGAGAAAACGTACCGTCCAACCGTTGACGAGATCGGGGACCACGGCGCCCATGTCATCGATGTACAGCAATTGGGAGCTGAAGCCGGGAATTTTAAGACCACGTCTGACGGACGAACCCTCTTGATCCCTCAGCCTTCGGACAATCCCCATGACCCTCTCAATTGGAGTCCCCTTAAGAAATACATAACCCTAGGCGTTGTTGCTGTCGTTGCATTCATGCCTGATTTTGGATCAAGCATGGGTATTGTCACGTTGCTCCCGCAGGCCACGTAGGTGACTTTGCAAAAGGCCCTTTGCCGGAATATGCGGGAATTGACTATCCACCTAGGCAATGGACGAAATCGCTGAACACCATTCAGCACAACTTGGTTGGCAACCTCTTCTGCTTAGGTGCAGGAGGCCTGTTCACCGTATGGCTTTCTGCCTACTTTGGTCGACTGCCGATTCTGGTGCTCTTCACATCAATGGCTCTAGGTACATCAGCTTGGTGTGCAGCTGCGACGAGCTTCAACTCCTATCTGGTGGCGCGCATCTTGAACGGATTCTTCTCCATCGTCGCGCAAGCGGTAAGCAGTACTTAGGCTCCCGATTCATGACATCCATTAATCTCCGTAACAGGGTGGCTTGATGTTCGTTCAAGATGTCTTCTTCTTCCATGAGCATCCGTTAGTTGATATTTATATCCGCCGTAAAGCTCTGTGAAACATACCTGCTGATGTATGACTAGACGAAAGATCAACATCTGGTCCGGTGCCGTAATCGTTTCTCCTTACCTTGGCCCCCTGATCACAGCCTTCATTGTTGACAAAGAGGTGTGGAACAACGCGTTCTGGGTGAACACGGGACTGACAGCTCTGTGCTGGCTTCTGGTGGTTGGACTGATGGACGAAACAATCTATAACCGCAGTATCCCTACAAGCCAACAGCCAGTGCCCAGATCCCGCATGCTCAGACTCGTCGGTATCGAGCAATGGCGTACACGCCATCTCCGGCAAAGCTTCGTCCAGGCCTTCATGCGCCCCATCATAGCCGTCTCGAAGATTCCCGTCCTCTTGATAACCATCTTTTACTTCCTCAACTTCTCCTGGGTCATCGGTGTCAATGCAACCATATCAATATGGCTAACCGAATTTTACAAATTCACCCCCTACAATCTCGGTAAACCTGCCAACCCTAATCCCCTCCCATGTGTTTCCGAACTCATTGGAACCCAACTAACCCACATTCTCTTCCTCAGGCTTCTTCTACTTTGCGCCCATCATTGGATCCCTCGTCGGCGCCATCCTTGGTCATTGGCTTCATGACTTATTTGGCAGCTATTACGCACGCAGACATGCCGGGACCATCGAGCCGGAAGCACGCCTGACAATTATCTGGCTAGCCACGACAATAGTGGCCATCTCCATCCTTGTAATAGGCTTCACCCTGCAGAATACCTGGCACTGGAGTGTGCTAGCAGTATTCTTCGCCGGCCAGGTTATGGGTATCATGATCGCCACTGTCGCCGTGAACGCGTACTTGCTCGACAGCTACCCCGAAGGGAGTGGGGAGGTTGGCGCGTGGATCCTCGTCGGCCGTACCATGGGCGGCTTTATGGCGACGTACATTGAAATCGACTGGGTCACGAAATCAGGGCCGAAGGCCGCCTTGGGCGCCCAAGCGGGCATTACAGCCGCCGCCGGGCTCATCGTCTTATTCCTAGGCTTCTATGGCAAGCGCTTGCGGAAGGCCCAGGGTCAGATGAAGTTTGCCATGGAGACTGGCTACTAGCGTGATTCTCGCCTAAAAGTGGAACTTGCTCTTTCTCGCTCCTGACAATCGCGCATATACGCACTTGTCGTTGAGACATGAGCGGCCTTCGGAGTATGTATATTGTTGTAGCAGTGCGTTCCCGTGCAGACGGGGATCTCAAAGTTGGTTGATTCGCGACCAGTTGGTGAGATAGCCAAGCTGGATAGCACCATTCAAGTGAGTCCATTGTCCCAGCATTATGTTGTGGAAAGCTAAGCTAGCCATGAAGACCATGGAGCATCCGGCCCCAGCCTTGTCCGTATTCGGTACTAGATTTCATCCATAACAATATCCATCCACGGCATCCTCCAATGTGGGTGGCAATACCGTGCGGATAGATGATCCCTCATCGTACCCCATGCGAAGGCAGCGATTGAGAGAAGCATTGAGGAACGTAGGACCTGATTATATAGGTAGTGTGGATGATTGCGTCGTGATCTTCCGGAGGGTTGGCCAGGCTAACTTCTCGAGCCCCTGCCAAGCTTTCTAGCGTGACTAGTGTATGAGGGCTAGGGTTTGTTACTCTGGTGGTCCCGTCAACATCAGTCGTTGTACAAGTTGGAAGGATCGTAAGGGATGAAGCTGAGCCACGTTAGATATGATATATGTGAGTATAGGTATCCCTGATAGATATGGAAGTCTCTATCTATGGCACTCATTCTAAATATTTCTTTTGAAAGTCCACCCTCTCTTTCATTAACAATATGTCCTAACCGACCCAATCTGTAAGACTTTCGGCGTACTACTTCATTTCTAAATCCTTAGTCACCTGTTGAGACTCTGCAGGGATAATTAACATGAAATATCAATGAGAAACCCATAGATATTGGACATCATGACGCCGAAGATAATATCCGACGACCGCGCCCTCCGCTTCCTTGCCGAAGAAGGTTACCTACCACTCGTGCTAGCAGACCATCCGGGCATGGTACAAGCTTACACCAATCTCTTCGCTCAATCACACAAATATTTCGACCTCCCGGCAACTTCGCCCCAAAAAACAACATATCAGGCCGTATCCGGCCCCGCCGCCAGCGAGGAAGGCTACTCGAAGATTCCAGGGGAGAAAAGCATCCTGACAACCAGAACCTCCACTCGATGTCCAGAAATCCTCCACGACCAGCTCAAAACAGCATGGGACCTGACCGGAAAATTCATGCAAAACATCACATCAGCAATAGCAAGCACTCTAAACCTCGACCCCAACGTCTTCGCCCCCTTCGTAGACCCGTGCGCAGCCCTAACCGACACAAAAACCCCCACGCAGCTGCGAATGTTCAGATACGATCGCCCGTCCGGTACGGAGCCGACCGTCAACGCCGAACGGCATAAAGATCTCGGCCTCCTCTCTTTGGTAATCGGCCACTCGCCCGGTCTCCAAGTCCTAGACATAACCGCCAACGCCTGGATATCCATCGAAGAAGAACCCGCCATCCCTCCTGCCTCTACCGCACGCTCAAACGGCCTCACGGCGACACTCCTCGGTGGCGAAACCCTCGCCTTCCTCTCCCGCAACAATTACAAAGCCGGCGTCCACCGCGTCGTCTGCGCTCCCGCTTCTGCAATGAATGATCCTTATCGTTTCAGTATCGTGTTCACGCTCCGTCCCGCCGTAGCCCCTTTATTTACGAAGAATTTCGAGAGCGCCATCACGGGTGCATTTGAAGCGCATGAACGAGCAGAGGGCGAGAGTTCGAGCGTGCTGTTTGAGAAGATTATGAGGAGTCATTGGAATATCAATGCGGCGAGGGATGTGAGGGAGAGGCAGAAGGAGGCGCAGAGATTGAAGCATGAAGCTATGGGGGGTGTGAAGGATCAGGCGGGGGGCGGACAGAGTGCGGTGGAGAAGACGAAGCCGTTGAGTGGATAGTTTACTACTTGCGAAAGCAAACCCGATCTTATGGATTGTTTTCATCTTGAAGCCGGTTGGGTAAGATGTGATATCTTACCACTATCGTATCGTGAACAGACGAGAGCTCACAACATCTCGCACCATCTCTCACCATAGGCTTCGGGGCAAGACACAATCTAAGAGTGAGAACCAGGGCGAGGAAAAGCTTCTGACGTTTTTTCTTGATTGACTGGGTTCCCCTGTTAAATGAGGTATAGTCGTATAACGCTCTCAACCCGTTGCTACTACACTGGCTTTGTTGCGGACGACCATCGTATAGGTAATAGCATTCTTCTCCCTATGAGGGCTCATAGAGACAAGACGTCGCGCAAACAAAGTATGCATTCCAACTGCGCACCACTATCTCATCTATGCATTCGAAAAATCTCCAATAGCTCCAAGTCATGCATGAGAAATCGCTGATAGAGGGAAGATATTGTAATCCATATATCCTTCGAAAAGCCGAAAATACCGAAAAATACCAAAAATCGCACAGAAACCCAAAAATACCCATCACCAATGCCATTCCCAAAACCCCCCTTCCCAAACAATCACGCGCCCCCCTCCCCCTCCAACCCCTCAACACTCATCCCCTCATCCCTCAACAACGCCTTGACCCCCTCCTCGCCCCCAACCTCCGCCTCCACAATCCTCCCCCCAACAACCCCCTCCTCGTTCCCCCTCGCCACCACCTCCTTAAAGCCCACATGATCCGCATGCCGCTTATAATAAAAATGCCCCTCCCGCGGCTTGATGTCCTCGGACACATGCTCGCGCACGACGGCTAGGATGCCATCGATGGTCTGGGTGCCCGTGCCGTCGCGGTTCCAGATGCTGATCAGATTGTTGTTGAAGCGGACGGACATTGAGAGGCCGCAGAGGTCGTCGCCTGGATCCGGGGGGTTGGGGTTAGGAGGTGCGGGTTTTATTCTGGGGATGGGGGATAGGGATGGGGGAGATACCGGGTTGTATCACGTCTGCGAATTGCTCGCCTACGGCCATCATCAAGACTTCTTTCCAGAACCTTTCGGCTTGCGCTTTGGGGACGCGGAAGGTCCAGGAACCGCCTTTTACGTTTCGAGGATCTTCCCAGACGGGTTTCACGCCTCGTTTGAAGAAGTGGACGGAGTCTTTGAGTTGTAGTCTTTCCAGCGGGAAGGAGTTGAGGACTTCCCAGAAGGGTTTCGCGGTGATGATTTCGTCCTTCATGAGGGTGAGTCGGCCTTCGTAGTTGCCGCTGTTGCTGTGTTTGTCGTGGTAGAAGGCCCAGGCGTATTTGAAAGGGGGTGCGCGGAGTTTGCGCAGGAGCTCGATTTGTCGGGCTACTTTTGGGGAGCCGTCGGGTGATGAGGGGTCGTCGATGGGACTTAGGCCATTGAAATGGAGGTGGGGAGGGGGCCTGGTGGCCATGGCTGATGGATCGTCTTGTAGGATGTCGAGGCGTGCTAAGTCTTCGTTGAGATAGATGCGTTCCTGGTCAAGGCGGATTAGGTCCTGCTCGAGCTCGACTAGTCGCAATTTGATGCGGTATGTCTGTCCGAGGCGGACTATCTGTTCCTGGTAGGGGATGAGCAGGAGTTTGCCAATTGCGTCATAACTAGTGACAGGTTTTGGGCGCTCCATGACCGCTGATCTGATTGAAAGTAGATATGACAAAGATGCAGAGTTTGATACGATGGCACCCAAATACTTCTATGTAAGATGATGGAAGCAATGGTGTATGTAAGGGGTTCAAAGGAGAGAAGGCAAAATGCGGGTAATGACGATGGGGAGTATTCAAAGGTATTTCAAGATAAGTAAATATATCGAGGTGGTACAAAAATACGGAGAAAAGTCAGGGCAGCCAAACCGAAGGCATTCTTAAACTCTCGAAAGAAATTACGGCCGTGGTGGACCTCTTTGTAGTATGATCGGCAGCAACTAGGTTTGAAATGCTCTCAATCGTTGATTATAGGCTTGAGGGGTATAGAAGGCCATAAACCAGATATCCTACGCAAACATAGCTAAAATGCCTAGAAATTCGACTTACGCTTTGAAGATGGTTACCCACAACCTACCTCAGCCGTATTTTGTGGAGGGATTTGGGAGTACAACTCCGACGAGATCTATATTCCTCGCTGGGGCCAATGGTCGAACCTTCAATAGTGGTTTTGATGTGAAATCTAGGATGTAAAAAGCCGCTGCTCACAAGAGATTCAAAGATACTGTGCGATGATTAACGAAAAAGACTGATTGCAAACAGAAAGAAGTGCAGGTTGAATGACGGAAACGATGGAACTATCAAGACGATGACCAGGCGACTAAAGCTGTAACAGTCCCTTTAGCATCTGAAACATGTTTTAGAGCCAGACAGCTGAGACCTGTTCATCGAATAGCCGCCAGAGATACCTGTCGACTTTCTGCCAATACAATCGGCAACCAGTGTCATAAATGTTACAAATGATTGCAACAGCTCCGCCGGAGAAAGCTGCATATATAGGTAAAGCTCTGACTCCATTCCCCTACAAGGGTCATCCACGCTAGTGATGCAAGGGTCGCTGCCGCACGGACGGACCAAACCACTGAAACCAGGGTTGTTGCCAAGGAAGTCCACGCTAAGATCAGATAAGTAACTCTATCTGCTAGGACTCCTATATCGCTGATCTTCGTAGAATAGCTCAGCTCAGCTATGTTCCAAGCATGACATAAAGTATTTCGTAACAACATCGCTCTTTTACTTGACTTATCACATTCTAGTCTTTCCTTACATTGGTTTTTATCTTTCCCTCGGCGTGAGAAGCTCATCTCACCTCATTCTTGTTAACTTTCACTATTCACCACAAATTGAGATCACTTCTCTATACCTTAGCATACAGCACTCAGTTGCGATCGCCAATATGTCGAAAAGTATGAAGCGTACCCTCGAACACATAAAGGCCAACTCCTTACCCTACTCGAAAAGGATCCGGACTCAGCCTCCACCCCCATCTTCAGAAAGCACCGCTGAGACTCCCAGCTCGCCCACCCTCATAGCCTCCACACCAACAACCCCATCCACCACCTCTTCTCAAAACACTACCACCAGCGCGACCACCACGACGACCACCACCACATCCTCCTCCTCCTCAGAGACCTCCTCTTCAGAACAGAGCACCACAGACTCGAATCCCAATAGCGATATCCTCTATCCCTTAGACGAAGTTCCCCCCTCAGACAGCCAGAGCCCTTCAGTATACTTCGGGGAACGATATTCCCCGTCTCCAGCGCCCGATGCGGAAACGTCAGATTGGATGCTCACGGCGGACAATTTGTCAATCTTACAGCAGAGATTGGATTCGCTAGTACCGGAGACACAATCTGCGAAGGAGCTGTTGGAGATTAAGAGGCAGGAGGGGAACGGGTTCGAAAAGGGTCGTATTTGTGGAATGAAAGAGACTATTGGAAGTGCAAATGAGGAGACTACGGAGAGTGAAACTGAAGAGACTAGTGGGACTGAGAATGAGGATACTAGTCCGAGTGAAAATGAAGAGACGAGTGGGACTGGAAACGAAGAGACGAGTGGGACTGAAAACGAAGAGACGAGTGGGACTGAAAACGAAGAGACGAGTGGGACTGAAAACGAAGACGCTACTGGGACCGAGAGGGAAAGCGACGAGACCAGCGGAGTATGGGAGACGGTCTTAGACGAGAAAGGGAACGTGGTCGCGAACTTACTACGGGCAAGAGGCAGGCCAGAGATCGAAAATGAAGAGTCCACTACTGGGCCTGAAAATGAAGACTCTACTGGGAGCGAGTCTAGTGGCGAGTGGGAATCGGTCCTTGATGAGAACGGAAACCTGGTCGCGAAAGTAGTGCGGGCGGTTGGATCAAGAGGCAGGCTAGCGAGTGTTACTGGGAGCGAGACCAGCGGAGAATGGGAATCGGTCCTAGATGAGAACGGAAACCTGGTCGCGAAAGTAGTGCGGGCAGTCGGGTCAAGAGGCAGGCCAGAGGTTGAGAACGAAGACTCTACCGGGAGCGAGACCAGCGGAGAATGGGAAACGGTCCTCAATAAGAAAGGAAAGGTGGTCGCGAAATTATTGCGGGCGAGAGGTAAGCCAGCCAGCGAAATTTCGGAGACGAGTGGGAGTGAGAACGAGGACACAACAACTACCGGGACCGAAAACGAAGACTCCACCGGGAGTGAAAGCGATAGTGACGACTGGGAAACGGTATTCGATGAAAAGGGGAATGTGGTTGCGAAGTTGTTACGTGCCGTGCCGGGGCGAGGGGAGGAAAGGGGTGGGGTGGGATGCAGGTTGGGGATCGGAGACGGTGTCTTTTAGGGGGAATATATGCGTTGTTCTCGATGCTGGCACGAGGATTATACACCATGAGGGATAGTTTAGGGAGCGGGTGAACGGCTCCGTGCCTCTTGAGCATGCGCGCAGAGGCGGATAGTCCGCATCGCTTCGTTGGACAATGAAGTTTTCAATATTGCAAGAAGAGTGGATTCAGCGTATATTTTCATATCGATATCTGCGATGTGAAACTTTTGAAGTCGCGTTGACGCTATTGAAAATAGTGGTTTAGAAATCTGTATTCCACCAGCAAAGATAGCCTTTAATAGCATTAGTCTAGATATGATAGATATACGTCCATGTTCCACAAGACAGCCAGCTATAGCTTGGCCAATGCGATACAATACCATGCCTCAGCACCCTCCAGCACAACATTAGTTAGTAAGAAACCTGATTCATCTTACACGACCAGCCCGACTCCTGACTCAAAAGCGGCAAACTATCAAAACGTCAGTAAGGATTCTTCGAGAGAAAATCTACAGTCCGACAAAACAAACAGCTTACCTAGCACCCAAACACCACCCCAACTCATTCCCCTTGATCTTCTTCGCAATCTTCACCTCCCGCTGCAACCCCATCTCATACCCCGTATGCAACAGCCCAACCATAAAGTTCAAATCGAGACAATACTCCGGTCGCCCCCTCAACTGCTCCAACGCACCCTCCACAGCGCCGAAGCTGGCCCACCCTTTCTCGCCCTCGCACACCTTGGCGGTGAGGTCGCGCAGCTCGGCGATGGTGAAGGATTCCGGCATGCCCAGCGGCTGTGTCCGATCGTAGAAGTAGCTGAAGATGTACACGTCTTCGCGGGCGAATGTCTTGTCCAGCGAGGGTTGATGCACGCCTTTGAAGGAGCAGGGGGCGATTTCGCACTGGGCGTCTTTCATGAGGATTTTCTCGGCGAGACCGCGACATTGGGCTGGGGCCGCGGTGCTGGGGCCGACCATGTTGGTTTGGTAGGTTTGGCCATCGTCGAGGGTTACGTTTATTTCGCGGGACATGCCTGGTGCTATGCACGGGTTTGGGATGGGGGATGAGGCCCAGGAGGGATCTTTGGGAGAGGCGTCTTTCGTTGCTTGTACGACGGTTTTGTGGATGGATTCCCGTGCGGCCATTAGGCCGTATCCGAGGTGGGAATGCTGGTAGAGCTCGTAGGTTGTTCCGCTTGTCTTGAAGACGTATTTGTGGTCGCCTTCGGAGAGTTTCTCGGGCATACCGCCTGATGGGGACTTGAAAGTGGGTTCGAACACGATTTGTGTACTGCCGCCTCCGAGGTCAAAGACGGCTGCTGTGGGAGATTTGTCTGGACCGCCGATCTTGCCAAGAAGGTAATTGGTGGTTATCCAGGCATACACGCCTTCGTCTTTGCCGTCCATTACTTCGACGCCACCGTTCGCGGCAGAGACGACCGGAAAGGGAAATTGTGTCTCTAGGCGCGTACGCACAGCAGCGAGGATGTTCTTGCTTGCGTCTGGTCCCAATTTCTGGTCCAGCTTTCGGAGACCGGCGGTCGCCTTTACAGCGATCGGAGAGCAGGACTTCAATTTATCAGGAACGGTCTTCAGAGCAACTGCTAGTAGTGGATCCAGACTCTTCGCCGCTCCCTCCGCGTCAGTGCCGTACGAACTCAAGCCCGATCCACCTTCCCTCTTCTCCGTCATCTCGAATACTTCGGACTCAAGCTCAGGCGTAGTCCCGCAATTATTGAACTTGTAAACGTGTATCCGTGAGCCAGTACTACCGGCATCAATCATCAAGGCATATTGTACCAGAGGTGTGTCCTTCGAGCTGGACTTCGAGCACTTCGTCGTCCCAAGGGCATTGTCAATCTTTCCATCTGTACCTGCGACCGGCGCTTGAATCCCTTGACCTCCTGTAGACTTATCAGCCATGCATGATCGAACAGGTTTCGTGATGGAACCGCACCTGTATGTCTCACGAGGCCTTTCACTCCCGCCGCTCCATCTCTGGAACTAAATATGTAGAACAGAAGAATAATAAACGCGATTATTCCCCCAGTCTTCAAAAATCGCGATCTTTGACCGCCCGTCATGGACGCTTCCCTGTAGCCCTCCAGTGTGTCTGCTCGCCCTCTGCCCCAATTCTTGGGAGGTGTGTTCTCTTTCTCCTGCTGATCGGAATGGTGGCGCATCGGCGATAAACCCGATCGTCTGTGAGGCGGGGAGCCGAAACTTAGATATGACCATAGACTGGGCCGGTGGCGCGCATCGATCGCTGTTGACATAAGTTGGAAGGAGCGAATGTGAGGGTTCGTGGAGGGGCCAATGCTGCGTCAAAGAATGACCTTGGGCGAGCGTTTTGTAGTAAGGACTGGCTTGACTTACTCGGATCACTGGATCCAGAGCGACATTGACATGTGAAGAGAACGTGTTTCCTTTGGATGGGATTGATGTTGCCTACAATATCGTTACGAGCCCCTAGCGTCGATGAATTAGGGTTGTGGATTTCTTGGCGAGCTTGGCGCGTCAGCCATCCTGTAGTATCAGCCACGATTTCTCAATGGCTGCTTTTCCTCACTACATGTTGTATATCAGGCCAATGTTGGATCAAGTGAATGATACCGAGAGTCCCTTCTATGGGTGTCTACTGTATAGACGCTCGCTGGAATGCGTTCTCGATTCCTAGCCATCCCCAGCGGATACCCAATCGGATTTAAGGGGTCCTCTGTACCTCTCCGTAGGTCGACTGCACGTCATTGTCTGCAATTCTAAGTAAGTCGGCGCAAGTTTCTCCTACGAGCTGCGCACTTTGTACCCCGTGAAGTACCCTATCCCGAAAAGGGATCAGTTCATAAACAGCCTCCATTTTACCGCTCCACATTCCCATTCTACAATCCCCATCACCATGTCTTCCCTCGAAGCCGCAAATCTCTTCACCGTAGAAGGCCTCGTAGCCGTCATCACAGGCGGCAGCAGCGGTCTAGGCGCCATGATGGCAAAAACCCTCGCACTCAATGGCGCACACAAAGTATACATCATCGGCCGCCGGAAAGGAATGCTCGAAGCCACTGCCAAAGAATCGCCCCACGGCAACATAATCCCCATAGTAGGCGACGTGACCTCCAAAGACGATCTCAAATCCATCGCATCCACCATCGAAAAAGAAGTCGGCTACATAAACGTCCTGATCGCCAATTCCGGCGTCGCAGGCCCGCAATCTCCATCCATCACGCCCGAAACATCTTTGAAGGATTTCCAAGCAGCGCTTTGGGAGCAGCCATTCGAAGACTATACCAGCACTTTCGCCGTCAACGTCTCCTCCGTCTTCTTTACCGTCGTTGCTTTTCTCGGCCTGCTAGATGCCGGTAATGAAAAGGGTAATGTGGAACAGAAAAGCCAAGTTATCGCTACGAGTAGCATTGCCGGTTTCAACAGGAATGTTCCGGGCGGGTATGCTTATGGACAGAGTAAAGCGGGGACGACATCGTTGATGAAGCAATTGGCGACGCAATTGGTGCCGTATGGTATCAGATCGAATGTGATTGCACCTGGATGTACGTCTTTTCACTGCCTATTCACGAGATTATTTATCTAGTGATTCAGAGCTAAGATAGCTGATTGAAATTCTAGTATATCCATCGGAAATGGCAGCAGGCCTGATTGGCAACGGCGAATTCCCCAAGTCGAAGCTACCCGCGCAGCGACCTGGAACGGTCGAGGATATGGCGGGCGTGGTACTATTCCTGACAAGCCGTGCTGGAGCGTATTGTAACGGTAATGTTCTGCTTACGGATGGTGGTAGGCTAAGTGTGATGCCGGCTACATACTGAAATAGCTGAGATTTTAATTCATCCCCACGGCCCTGGAGATTATTGTATACTGCCCTATGAGCCATAGTAACCTGAAACTATGCAGAATTCTCCAACGTGGCGGACGCGTGAATGATGTAACATGCCCTTGCCTTATCAACATGTTCTGAATGGAGAAACATTGTCCATAAGGATGTGTGTCCTTTTTTGGCTCAAGGCCGACAAGGTACTAAACAAGTTAATACCAGACTGTGTGCTCAAAGTGTTACGAAAGTTCTCCAGAGGCTATGATATCAAATCATTAAATATCGATAATATATATAATGACCCATACTACCGCTCAACAACCCCCCTGCCCCACCCTCTCCCCCTCACGCCTCCTAGCCACAACCCTAACATTAAACCACCTCATCCCACACGCGACCGGAAAACCCAAACAAGTCAACACCAACGCAAAAACCATAACACGATCAAAAGACCCCGCATACGCCTCTCTCAGTCTCATCAGCTCGTGGGTGGAAGAGGTTAGAGAGGGGAGATTCAGGGCTCCGGCGTGGAGGATGGTGGAGGGGGAGATTGAGGGGGTGAGGAGGTGGGAGAAGTGGGTGAGGGAGTTGGATAGGAGGGTTGAGGCTGTGGATATGGCGAGGGCGCTGGGGGGAGGGGGAAGGTTTGTTAGTGGGGTTTTGGATAGGGAGAGGGGGAGGGTGGGGAGCGTACCCGCCTAGTAAGGCGACGAAGGTTGCGATGCCGTTACCTACGAAGACGTCTGCTTCTCTGCGAGTCGAAAATGTCAGCGTACTTGAACAGTCAATTGTCAGGCTGGATTCGAGATGGAATGGGTGATCCAAATGGCGAGGTCAAAGCTTTCAAGGGGCCGTACCTCTCCATGACAGCCTGAATAGCGATGTAAGGCGTGTTTTCTCCCATCCCGGTTCCCCACCCTGCAAGAACCATGAATGTTGCCCACAACAGTGTTGGTGTGGAAGTGCTGAGGGTTGTGAGAAATCCGGTCCCGATGGCACCGATCAGCTGTCCTAGGAGCATGAAGGGGATCTAAGAGTTCGGGTGAGCCTCTTTGAAGTTGGGAATGCCAAAGGACCACGTACGTAGTAGCCGGTATAGGTCACCAAGCCGCTAGTCACGAGTGAGGAAACCATTTGAGGGAGAGCGAGGGATAGAAATTGGACCCCAGATCGGATGGCAGAGGAGGAATGGACGGCTTGGAAGTAGAAGGGGACGTAGTAGAGTTTCTAGTAGCGATATTAATAGGATTACTTTAGTCGGGCTGGCGGAACTTTTATTAAATTCTAGGGGTAACTTACAACATAGCTAGAAGAATTGCTCAATGCCAGAAACAAGGAACCCATTAGTATCGTCCGATCTTTGAGGAGTCGTAGCGGTACGGTAGCTTCGTCACCAACCTTCCATTGAACAATGCCGAATAGAGCTGATAGAACAGCAAAGACGAACAGAAGTCCGATTACTTTTCCAGAGCCCCAAGGCCAGGCGTTGCCACCTTGCTGTAGCACGATCAAAAGGGAACAGACAGCTCCCAATAGAAGCAGGATGCCGACGGGATCCATGCTAGATAGCTTTCTTCGAAGCTTCATACTCTTGTTGGTAGTGTCGACTCTGCTCAAGTGGAAGGACAATAACACTAAAAGGAGAATTGCCGCACCCATGGGGACGTTTCTAAGATGTATTTCTTCAGTTATTCATTACTCAAAATGACTGAGGGAGATCCTACATCCAAAAACACCACCTCCAGCTCATTCGCGAACAGATCAAACCTCCCAGTATTGGCCCTCCACAGGCACTAATGCCAAAGACGCTGACGACGGCTCCAATGTACAGCTGTCGTTTCTCTAAAGGTGCGACATAGGTGATAATTCCTAAAGCGCCCTGGATGAGGCCTGCGGCTCCCAAGCCGGCCACCGCTCGGCCGAGTATAAAGATGTTGGACGCAGGCGCGGCGGCACAGATGATTGTACCGACTTCGAAGTATTAGCGTACGCATACAAATTAACGCCATAAATTCAACATGGTGTGATCTTGCAATGACGAGATACTGTTATTATCGAGTATAAAAAGGTTCATGGAGGAATAACATCTTTAAACATTGCAACGCTATCATATTACATATTCTCGGAAAAAGATTATGTTGATTTGACATGAGCATCGTAGGGGATTATTGGAGAGTTGCGAGACGCCAAGAACAGAATCAGTCATAGAATAATACACATACCTTCGAAGACCACCATGCAAACTAAATATGCTGCCTTTGGGGAAAACATCTTGTAGACTTTGCCCATCGTTGGTTGGAACGCTGTCAAAGTCATCAGGTAGGCGGAGCCATACCAACCCACGTTATCTAAAGCTCTGAAGTCTGTCGATATCCTAGGAGTGGCGACTGAGATGATGGTGGTATCGACGGCTACTAGGAATGTTCCAAGAATTAGACATGTAAGGATAATAGTCCGTCTTCCTCTGGTGGGATACTCGATTGGTGCCTTAGGTGTTCGTTCCTTAATCGATATTTCGTCTTGGCTCATGACATGTGAAGGGGAAGTCATTTTGGCTGGTTTTGAGGGTTGCGATTTGGGCTCCTTGGATAAAGGATCAGTTCTTCTGCGGGGGAAAACGTGAAATGTGAGAGACTCCAAGTGCCCATACCGCAAAATGAGAGGCAGCTATCAACCAAGCCTAACTCTTGAGAGCTAGCCTCGTCCACTTGCAACATCATTCTTTGGCCCTGGTATATGTCCAAAACCATAACGACCGCTTCCCCCAGACACTTTGTGTGTTTCTCCCCGTATTTCATAACGTATTCCAATACCACTACCAATCCAAAGCGTAGTATACGTAGCTCCGGGAGACATTGATGCGATTCATGCAAGGTCCAAGTCGATAATGCGCAGCAGCAACGCAACAAGCTAATGCATGACAGCGGCGACCTTATCAGCCAAAGTGGGCTTAGATCCCCACTACTCATGCACTAAGCCACGAGCGACTAGCGAGGGATGCACCCTACTTTATCTTGAACGCTAAAACAGTGTGTTTCGGCTAGGACTAAACTAGACTCTTGATTTTATTTCTCGCTCTTAGGCAAATCTGACTTGATGCGCGACCACCAGGTGATCCATACTCCGGACTTATCACTTACTTAGACTTATGACCCGAAGTACAGACTTGCATAGCCTGCGGCAAGCGATTGAGAACGTGCGATAAGTGGTGCGCCTCATTGGTAGCGCTTAGTTCGAGCGCTGAGGAGCGGAGTACACAATGGCTTCCTTTCGCATTTACACCTCCACCACTGCCTGAGGTTGCGCCGTCACTCTCACATATCGATCCGGCTCCATTCAGCTGATGGATAGCGCCGAAACTTATTCATGGACTCCGACTTCTACAGGCTTCGGATAGTCTGACTCTAGTCAAACAGATCTGAGGCGAAGCACCAGATGGCTCTCCGAGTCCCCTACACTTGAGCTGGTAAAGCAGGAATAACTGCTGCGCCGATGAGACTATGGAGTCAACGTCAGCTACACGGATTGCAGAGATCCTCGCCGCTTCCTTGCAGATTCCATCCTTTCTCTAAATCTAGACAAAACCTTCATCGATTGGGCCCAAGCTGATAAACGAGCATGTCCTGCTCGTCTCGCCACTCGGTCGCTTCATACTTTGTCTCTTGAGCATTAGGAATCCTCTGCTGTTGTCGCTGCGATCAATTGCCAATATGGACCCAAACGCCAGTGTATCTCCTCCAGCTCTTCCAGCCAAAGAGCCACCCCTTTACGAAGGTCGGATCTCTCCCGTTGCCTTCGAGGTCCGCATGGAACCCCATATCTATTGTCCTTGGTGAACGACTCATTAATGGTGGACAGGCTCTCATCGGTGTATTCTATGGCATTGCCGTGAGCGCAGCATCTATTCGCTTGATACTGCAGATGAAGATTCATCGCCGCCTGTATCTTGATGATTACTTCCTTCTCTTCGCCTGCGCCTGTCTTACCGCAGGCACAGTGTTAGGCTATGCCAGCGTTGGATCCCTTTACTTCAGCCAAGATCTCAACTACAACCCAACGCATTTTTTCTACCTTCTCGCAAAGCATGTTGACATTGCTGCCCATATCAACAAGTACCAGCGACTGTATTACAGCTACCCAGCTCTGCTTTGGACTGCGATCTTCGTTGTGAAATTTGGATACCTAGCTTTCTTCCGACGTCTGATCGATCGGATACGACCTCTGATCATCTACTGGCGCATTATTGTTGGCATCACCATAGTCTCGTTCCCCATCTGCATCATTTCCATCTACGTTGCATGTACGAAGTGGGGCCTAGAAGCTGGTGAGCACGCTTATGCTTGTGACTTACCAGGCTAACGTCAAAGTCAGCAACATGCCTCCAACCGGTCTACTTTCATCATGCTCTCGGCTTGGCCATTTTCGACATCATTCTCGACATTGGTACAGACCTGCTACTTGTCAGCATCCCCATTCGGCTTCTCTGGTCCGTTAAGATCAAGTCGAGTCAGAAGTTGATACTCGGTCTCTTCCTCTCCTTGAACCTATTCATGGCAATCACCGCTTGTGTCCGAGTATCTGGCCTCAGTTTCCGCGGCACGTTCGACAACGTTTGGCTCTTCGTCTGGCAACAAATCGAAGCCTGCGTAGCCGTTGCTATGATATCCCTTACGGCCTTCCGCTCGGTCTTTGTCGGCTCAGAGGCTTCACGCGCTCGCAAGTCTGGCGGCAAAAAACCTTGGTACTCCAGCACCATCAGTGCCATGAAGCGGAGGAACGCCCAGCGACGCTGTGATGAGGAAGCCTTGCAGGGATTACCCCAAATTCCGTCTGCAACACTGACAGGTATGCGAACCATCATTCAAGGTGGACATCATACTCGGACGGATCACCAGAGTGCTAGCTTTGAATCTACATCTGAGGCGGAGTCTGATGAGTTCCCAGTCTACAGCAAGCCTTATAAGACATAATCAGAGACAATAGGGAATCGCTAGGCTCGAGATACGTGGTCATTGGCACAGGCATGGGGTGTTAGAAATAAGCCCTTCTGCCAAGACAATAAGCGAGTGGCCACGTCTACAAAGTCTTGTTGTCTCATTGTCTTGTTCCTAGACACCTTTCCAGACATCTAGCATAGCCAAATCATCCATCAGACCCCTGAGATCGTTCAACATGGGGTAGGCATTAGCGCCGGGTAGATGGCGCAAAGACGGCCCGATCTGTCGGCCTTTCGGGATTTCCTTGCTCTCACAGTTGGAATGCATCTCCTCTTCAATGTACTTCCTACCTACATACGAGTCCATGTTAAGCAAAGTATAAGGCAATCGAGGTTTACAAGTCTGTTGATGCGGTGACAAAATTGGACTACTGTTATGCAGCAAGTGATACAGATATCATGGAAAGCATCAGTACATGGTGAGTACACGAGTATGGGTACACCTTACTGATACACCTACTGCAGCCTCAGGCCTACTATGATATGCCGGATGTTTTGCATAAGCAAGGAGATACACCCCTGGGTAGCCAAGAGATCCATGGCACATTTGAGGTTCAGTCTTACACTGCCTCAGGAAAACCCTGACAGCTTGCCCGCATCAGGTCGAGCTCCGCATTTGAATCGGTTCCCTAATCAGACTAGGAGCTGCTGCGCCTTCATAGCCTTTCCCACGTGAAGAGAGGAGCTTCAACCGTTCGAGTGAACAGCGAGGATGCACTGAAACATCCAAAACATGGCTGCGGCGCGTGGCATTTAAGTTCGGCTAGCTTCTGACCCGCATGATCATCGAAGGCCCGAGCATAAGCAGCCTTAGTTCCTGCGCCGTGCCGCTTGGTCGCCGTTAGCTAGGCAGACGCTACATTTATCTTCACGGATCCTACAGGCTTCTCCGCAATTAACAGATATGGCTACGTGTACACGATGAAAGCCATCACGTCGAGCAATGAGGCGGAGTTTGAAGCGATGTGGGTCTCAAATCCTAGCTACTCACTTCGCTACTCAGCTACCATCAATTGTGCACAAGCGGTGACGCAAGCTGCTGAAAGAATTCGGACCACGCACCCAATCACTTGATCGGACTAGGACACATTGACCGAGACGTTCCATGGCTGCATCCGTTGGCTTGCTGATCGAGGGGTACTGCCCTGTATGCGTCTATGAGGAGCAATGATTGGTAGAGGGCAGTGACTGATCTAGTAGGTGAATGAGCCTGCTGAAGCATCTAATCCTGGGTTCCCTTCGGAGATTGATGGGCAGAAGCACAATGTCGGGAGACAGTACTGGCGCCGAGACCACAATAATAGCTTCGAGGCACGGATTACACCAGCTTCTGTGGCTTTGCACGCTCTTGTATGAGGATATCGAGGCAGCACCCGGACTATAAAGCCTGAGTGCTGGCTTTGTGATAGCATAGGCGAATACCCTGTTTCGTGGATTCTGTTGCTATGGAACTATTCCTATCGTTCTTGGGTCCTCAACCAATTAGTCTATCTTTGACCGGGCTTGAAGTATATACTCCAGCAATAGTTTGGTGTTATTCTGGTTTTCTTTCAGTCAACGTTGTCATCCAAGTGTTCTTGGGCTTTCGTTGCCTGCTCGGCTTGTCAGAATAACTTATCTCAATGGCACACTTCCAAAATGCGTCTGCGGGCTCTGTGGATGCACGAGCTCTACTTGATCTGGATTACTGGAATGAGTCCATGTCTTTTACGGTACTAGAGGTCAATCTAGACCAAACGTTGTCATCAAGAATATGGTTCATCCAACTTGCCTTGATCTCGATACTATCCGGTGTCGTCCTAGCAAAATGCATACCCTTCGCCTGGATCTTGAGATTTCCGCCGGTCGCACCGAAAGGGGCGGATCCCCCACAGGTACCTTACCTTATACCATTGCTTGGGAATCTGGTCTCATATTTGGTCGATGCTGCTGGTTTAGCTTCCTCAATCACGTAAGCTGCTCCGCATGTCAATCTATCTATCATCTTCTATGAACATTGAGTATGGATGTTGATATCCTACAGACAAAAGTTTGGGGCTGCGTCAATAGTCCGCCTCAATTTCCTGGGAAAAGACATATATGTCATCTCGGGAGCACCTTATCTCAACGCTGTCTGGAAAAACACAAGAGGCATGACATCGACTAACGGAATCAATATTGCTCTACACAACATGTTTGATACCCCAAAACAAGACATGGAATTCTTTGAAGCCGACAAGTCTGGCATAACACACGATCCGCATCCAAAGAGCTCGACGAGGCCAGAAGACCGTGTCTTCTACCTCATGCATAAAGCTACAGTCGACTGCCTTGCAGGCTCGCATGTTACTCTCGCTGCTCAAAGATTTGAAGCCGCTCTCAATAGAAGAATCGGAAAACTCCCGATTCATCAGGATTGGGTCGAGATGGATGACTTGTTCAGCTTTCTCCGACCCCTCATCTCCTCCTCCACTGTCGAGGCGATGTGTGGCGCCAATTTTCTTCGCGATTTTCCGGACTTCGTTAACGACTTCTGGAACTTCAATAGCAAAATGCCTAAATTACTCCAAGGTTGGCCTCGTTGCCTGATGTCGAAGGCGTGGCTAGCACGTGACCGCTGCATCTCAACCATGAAACAATGGCGAAAGACGGTGGACAAGGAGAACTTCGACGGAAACGCTATGATGCTAAGAAGATGGAGCTATTTCTCGCAGATGCAAGGACTCAGCGACGATGGGGTAGCATGTTCGGATCTTGGCATTCTTTGGGGGTGAGCTATGTTGAACAGCTAGACAGGATCGGTGACTAACGTCAATTGTTGCAGGATGAACTCTAATTCCATGCCCGCGACATTCTGGCTTTTCTGGCACATGGTTCGAGACCGGTCACTTCTCGCTCGGGCAATACCCGAAGTTTCTGCTTGCCGCGCCAGTAGCACAAACAACGCTCTATCCTTTGATACGACAAAGCTGTGCAATCAGCCTCTGCTTCAATCGAGCTACGCCGAAACGCTTCGCCTATACGTTGCTGTGTATATCATTCGCAAACCGGAATACGAAGATGCCCAGGTACTGGATTATAAAATTCCAAAGGACAAGATGATCGTAGTATCGAGCGCCATGGCCCATACGGACAAACAAAATTGGAATCTAGGAACGCTGGAGGAACATCCAGTGGAAAGATTCTGGGCAGATAGGTTTCTGACCTACGGCGCCAACACCTCTCGGTGTCCTTCCGCCTCAGTAACGGCGACCATTCCTCCCACCTCCAGCAGCGCTGCCAGTAGCCCCTCTTTGCATGCTGACAGCAAATCTAACCCACCAGAGGCCAAATTCTCCCTCAACGGCTACAGTGGAGCATGGATTCCTTTTGGCGGTGGTATACATCAGTGCCCTGGAAGACATTGGGTGAAGTTGCAGATGCTGCTTAGTTTTGCTATCATAAGTTCCGCTTTCGACATCGAGCTTGTGCCGGGGAAAGCAAAGTTGAAGGTAGATATGGCGAAATATGGTCTTGGGGCTCTGAATCCCGCTGAAAAGGCTGGATTCAGGATACGGCGAAAGCCGACTGTTGCATGAACGGCAATGCAAGAGCTCTGTTATTGGGATTTTGGCGCGAAGTATGGCGTTTTTAGACTAGCTTGCTTTTGGAGTGTGAAGGTTGTTATACGAGCATGTATCTATGTCCTGTTCCTTCAGTGCCTTATCAACACCCACTATATACCGTGCGGTTCATATGTCCAAGGCATCGACATATCCACTCCCTTCTCTTAATCCGAACTCCGATCATCAATCGGACACACCAAGCCCAACGCAATCTGATCCCTTGCTACCAGCATCCGGCACAGCGATCCGATTTAGCCTCACAAAACCCAAAACCCTCCATCTTAAGCTTCTACATCCGACAATCTTCAGCACAGACCGCAAAGCGCACAACACCATCATCATCATCATCATGCCATTTCCTCAAACTGTGCCGTTGCACAAATTCCTTCCTAACTAAGGTATTACAGCATGAAGAAACACCGACGCCACGGCCGATCTTGTAAGCTGCTTGCGCCCTACTTCGCTCCAATCTACCATCAATTGGATTCTAGAAATGCTAGCGTATATTGCATCTCAGAGGAGGAACCCGGTTCATGCACGTGTTTCTTTGATTGCATGATATGCATATGCAGCTCGCACGGGAAAGTTTATCTTTCGTGCCGCTTGTTTCAGATGTTTGGTGGGTTTGTGGTGGCTGGACAATGACTGGGGTTAGGTATGATTAGAGTGAGGCGTGGTGGTGCGGAGAGGATTGGGGAACTAAGGTATGGAGTTGGTGGGGTATTGTGGATGGAATACGTTTAGCGAGGTTTCTGTATGGAAATGGGTAGTATATTACAGCTACTGGGGCCACGTTTCCAGCCGCAATGTCGTTGCAATTAGCGTTGCGGCAACGGTGCGATGGCGCTAAACCTTGTTTTACTTCTAAACGTTTGAGCCTAACTCCCAGACAGCGCGCAGCTACATTTACTCTCATACGGACAGTGAGGGTGCGACGCAGCAATACTTTCGGCAATTATGGCAGGGAAGGCTTTGAGTGCTTGCAATAGCTCCAACGCTCAAACATTGCATTTCAACTCTCTTCCGCCAAGCGCCCAACGTGACTGATTCGCAAGCTCTTGCAGCTGAACATCTCAAACCACCACGATATATCGAAGCACCGTAAATCTTGTCCTGGATTCTCAAGCAACATTAGTGGACATGGCTGGCCTTCAAGACCTGTCATGGTCGTCTATTGTAGCGACCATTTTGGTTGCTTCAATGGCCGTATTCTTGTTCAAAGGTTACCAAGAGCGAAGTAGAGCCATTAAGTTGAAGAAGCAAGGCTTTGTAAGTAGATGCCAAAGAAACATGACCTCGCTTTTTGACTCATTCCAGGCAATGCCGCCCCATCATCCCATATTCGGCCACATATTCGTGCTCGCTCGTGTAATGTCCAAACTTCCCAAAGACGTTCACCCGCATTATCTACCGGACCAGCTTAGACAAGCCTATCCCGATATGGGTCCAATCTTCTACCTTGACGCATGGCCTTTCATCACTCTTACTCTCGTCGTTGCCTCCCCTGCCACCTCGGCACAAATCACGACGGAACACGTTCTGCCTAAATTCCCAGCAATCAAGGACTTTCTATATCCTTTGGCGAATGGCAGGGATATCGTGTCGATGGACGGCCAAGAGTGGAAATATTGGAGAAGCATTCTCAATCCAGGCTTCAGCGCCAGCCACCTCATGACTTTGGTACCGGATATTGTCGGGGAGACGAAGGTTTTTTGTGATCTACTGCAGAAACATGCGAAAGAGCGGGATGTATTCCGGATGAAGTCTTTGACGGATAATCTGGCTATGGATGTCATCGGCAAAGTTGTCTTGTAAGTCTCTTAAGATGATCGCTGCGGATCCATGTTGACTTATAATTCAGGGACTCAAACCTTAACTGCCAGCGCATATGTAACACACTGGTCAATGGTCTTCGCCGGCAAATGCGTTGGATGGCATTCGGTAGCGAAGGAAATCCTCTCCAACAGTACCACCCCTTCCGTCCGTTTATACACTGGTACAGCACATTCCAGATGAATCGTATTATTTCCCCCGAGGTCGACGCACGCTTCGAAATGCACAAGAACTCATCCACGCCCGTGAAAACCTCCCCATCAATCAATCGTAGTAAATCCGTCATCGACCTTGCACTGACAGCCTACCTAAAACAAAACCCCAACATAAGCAACTCAGGGACCATCGACCCTCTCTTCAAAGAGATCGCCATCAATCAAATGAAGCTTTTCCTCTTCTCCGGCCATGATACAACCAGCAGTACTACATGCTACATACTCTACCTACTCTCCATCCATCCCCGCATACTCTCCCTTCTCCGCAGCGAACACAACGCCGTCCTAGGCCCCAATCCCTCAAACGCCGCAAATGCAATTACCCAAGACCCACACCTCCTCAACAAACTTCCCTTCACCATCGCCACCATCAAAGAAAGCATGCGTCTCTTCCCGGCGGCCTCAACCACCCGCCGCGGCGAGCCCGGCTTCACAATCACCGATCCCCGCAACGGCCTATCGTACCCCGCCACTCCAGATATGCTAATCTGGCTCGTCTCACACGCCTGCCAGCACGATCCCGCATACTGGCCACGTGCCAACGATTTCCTGCCGGAGCGCTGGCTGGCAAAGGAGGGCGAGGAGCTCTTCCCCATACCAGGAGCATGGCGGCCGTTCGAGCATGGCCCGCGAGCCTGCATTGGGAAGGAGTTGACTATGGTGGAATTGAAGATTGTGCTTTGTTTGGTGGCAAGGCAATTCGAGTTCAGTGCGGCGTATGAGGAGCTTGATGGGAAGACTAATGGAGTGGCTTTAAGGAGTGTTGATGGGGAGAGGGCGTATCAGGTGGGTAAGGGGGAGCCGAGTGGTTTCTTGCCTTGTCGTGTGAAGGAGCTGGCCGCGAATGCTTGACTTATGGTTCTTCGATGCGACTATTTCGAAAAACATACTTCTCTGAGGTTATGTTGGCTACCTGAGTAAGGGAACCATTTGGGACGAGCTCACGATCCACGAGATCATGGTTTTGCGTATGCAGGGACGCCTGAAGCCAAAGAGGTCGTCCGCCGAGTCGATATATATGTTGACGAACATACTCTACACGGAGAATGTTGGCAGACCTCATAGGCGAGTCCCCCTCCATCGCTATTGAGCAATCTAGCTGACAACGTTTGCAGGGAATAAGTTTTGCTGAGGTCTGAGGATCTTAGACGATGTACGCGAAAGGCCAATATAAGCGAAATGTCATACTATACTTCAAAAGCGAAAAATTATCTACATTTCTTAGCTACGGATGTCTTCAACACCGTCGATCTTTCCTCCATAAGATATAGAAGGACAATCACACACTTATATTCCGCACCCTCTCTTTAGTGCTCTATTCCATATGCAGAATCACCCAGTTCACCCAATTCCCCCATCCATTCCTAATCCGCAACATTCATTTAAGAATATACATACTTACTCACTTCCCTCAAACCCCCAAACCAGCAACCCACAAATAACAACCACAGACTAAACTCTCTCCATCCTCCATCCAAGTACATATCTGTCATCATTCATTCTATAACCACAATCGCCACTACCAACAAATCCCTTCCCTTCCCTCCATCATTATGTCCAGCCAGTTCCTATTCTACTCCTCGCACTGGTAGATAGCTCATTCTTCCAAAAAATCCGCGTTCCTTCCAGCCAGATATAAGTTCTGTCGTTCGCGGAGAGCTATATATGGTGGTGATTTAGCGCAGCTGTTGAGGGATACGAATATGAGGCGAGTCACGTGGTGAAATTATATGAGAATATAGCAATGGATCAATTAATGGCGTGGGAATAGCTACTTCGTGGAAGGGGTGTTGGGGAGGGGTTTTGTGGGGGGTGGGGATGGAGGATGGAGGATGGGGGGAGGGGTGGGATGGTTGGGTGAGTGGGTGGGTGGGTAGGATGGAGGATGGGGGATGGGGATGGTGGAGGAATGGAGATGGTGAGGATGGGGAGAGTGCGATGATGAGAGTGGTGGGATGGGGTGAGTGGTGGATGGGTGGTCGGATGAGACTAGTGGGATGGGTGATGAGGAGAGAAAGAGGGGTTGGGAAAGGGGTTTTGTATTGGCATTGGGGAGGTCGTGTATATCTGCTGATATTCTAGTCATACTGCTTTGCGTAAAAACGACCATTGCGATTGAAACAGCTTACAGACAGTTTAGGGTAGTGGTAGGTAAGTTGCTATGGTGTAGGACGAGTATAGTTGATACTACTAGCTTTCAATGGGTACACATTCGATTTATGGCGGGGAAGCTAAGATATTTGATATACCAGGATGAGTGTCCTATCCATGTAATCAGCGTTTGAGGATTACCACAGGACTTGGTCAAAACTCTAAATTAATGGGCTCGTGTTTCGTAAAAAATTCTGATTGGATTCACAAGATAAGGTAGGTAGGCCGTAGCAACATCAAATAGCCAGCGCATGCCAGTGACCCTACCCCGAACTTAACTCGCCTAAGATATCGTAAGCTAGTAAAGCCAGGAAAATGGGTAGCATCCACCTCCCCCCATACCAGACAACCAATAGACGCCACCAACGAATATGCAAGAGTACAAACATCAACACTCGAAGGAACGACCTCATCGGAGATGCCGGCAACATCCTAACAAAAACATTCAAGGTCCACACGGCGACATTCAACGCAAGACCGATTATGCCTCCGGCAAGGATGACAAATTGGTGGCAGAAGACGGCATGCCAGTATGTGAAGCCGGTAAGGCGTGAGGATACGGTTGGTGGAAATATCTCGGTGCGGCAGGTTGGACAGCCGTTGTAGCGCCCGGAAGGGGTGGTGCCTCGTGCCCAAGTCAGTATGCACTTTTCGCCAAAGATGTGGTTGCATGGTAGCTTGACTGGGCATTCTTCTGGCCCGTAGTCGTTCCAGCATATGTCGCACGGTGGGAGAGTCTGTCGTTCGTCGTTGGATGGGGCTGAAAGGCGTTGTCGTAGAGTTGGATGGGCGTTTGCCATGGTGGAAAGTAGTTCCATTTAGCGGAGGTTTTGGGTACTTTCTAAGTCGAAAGGATGATTTGTGAGTATTCAGGACAAGGTGGTATATTGGTTGTGGGCTCAAAACTGGTGTCTGGCAATCTGAGGGGACGCTGTGGCTTTATGATTTGTAGCTTTAAGTGGCGAGTATGAAGTAGCGGATAAGTATTAAGAAGCGATGGGTATTCGAGGTTGGTGATGATGACAGGTACACATAACATAGGCCAAGGGTGTCAAATATCGATGTTTTCGCTTTGTTGAGCGCCGAAGTGTCGACGCCCTGTCCAGGCTGCTTTCGAGACAATACCGGCTACGTTAGCGGGTAACGAATATGCAACTTCGCAATCACACTTACTGGAATACCATTGTGGTGTCGGTCGTTTCATTGGTTGCGTTGCATCAAGTCTAACCTTGATTCGCCAGCTTTAGCCGCACAACCTTTTCAGCGAGGTATACAGCAGGAGTAACATAAAAGTATGAGTTGTCTGGGCACCAGGGGACGTCGGTAGGTAACGTAGACGTCTGAATGGCTCGATGTATGAAGGAATAATGATGCAATCAGGACGTGACAAAGACAGGGTGTCTAATATAACACCAAGCAAGTGTGCGGGTGACCGAACTAAACACACCGACACACCCTACCTTTCTTGCAAAGGTTTTACACTGAGTATGTTGGGCGCTGATACAACCTTGGTCAACACGCAATTCTGAACTCTAGTAGATTGCCAAGTCAACTGAGTGAAGTGAACACTTGGACGGACTGACGATTAGTACCTTCGGCAATGCCTCCATGATGTACCGAGAATTGTGAGATAGCTTGGCAGCAAGCCTATTGTGCTAATTAATGAAATTATACTCACTTCTGAAGTTTTTCCAAGAAGCCGACCGAACTTTTCAGGTGAGGTGGACAGCGTTCATGAATATGACCTGACCATTATGTTGTAGCAACCGCACAAATTGTCATCATACAATACGTAATAAATCTTTCTGAAGAGATGTGATTGTGAAATTTGAACGCCTAAACGCACTGCGATCACAATACATTGATATGTGGCAGTCGAGGATACTTGTGAAGTGACGACGTGACCTCACTGAGCGTTTGGCCCTATCCTATCATCACTTTCTGCACCCTTCTTAAAATATTTCGAAATCTTCCATCTGCCTCATCACATTGAGACTTCTGTGATCTCAAGACCGTCGGATATCTACCCACATCTGCAGGAATCAACCCAAGTGGCAACAACCACGATTAACTACCGGAGTCAGGTAACCTGGTGATGATTTTCGTATGAAAAAGTCAATCCGTTACGAACAAGCTGATACTGATTGGCCAGGTGGACCGCAATGGCTCATGTGGGAAGCCTAGAATTTGAGGCATTTCCAGTAGAAATTCGCCTCAAAATCTACCGCGAGTTACTCATCTACGATGATGGAGAGAAGCTGGACCCAACGGAGCGGCGTTACAATCCTACTAGGCTGCATCCACAAATCTTGGCTTGTAATAGAAAGATCCACGATGAGGCTGCTACTGTCTTATACGGTGAGAACTGCTTCACCTGGGAAGTCGTAGGATATTATCCTGACAAGTTATGGCACGATTTTGAATCCGAAAAGACCGTTATTTCACGTCGCTACAGTCGCCTGGTCACCAGGATGCATATATCCGTTAGCTTTCGGGGCGACGACTATGATATCTCAGGGCCGGCGATTCAGAAAGCATACGATCAAACCCTTGCGAACATGGAAAATGTCTGCGAGAAGCTCAGACTAAATGACCTCAAGTATTTGGAAGTGTATTACATCAATAGTTACACTGGCGGGCCATATCAGGCGGCGATGTTTGGTGGTGGTAACCTCTTAGGGGATCTCTATGAAGGGCAGACCTGCTTGCTGCCTTTACTGTCAGTCCGCGCTACACAGGTCAGTCCTCCTTATCTAGCCACCTAACGGCAACCATGGGTAATGATGTCAAATAGTTCGAGATTAACCATCATGCCTCTCCAGCCTTTACAGCACGTCTGAAGGCCAAGGTAGAAGGCCCAAAAGACGCCATTTTCCTTGCCGACCGCCAGCGCCAGATGGAAGAGCCTGAGAGTGACCTCGATACGATGGATGAGGATGACCAATGTGAAGAGGATGATGAGTAGATCGGCTTTATGTCGCAGACTTGCGCACAAGGAGGTCTGCAGAAGGTACCCACGGCGCTCGTGCAATTTCTTGATGGTAAGGCTCTGGTCAATGGTCGCAAGAGAGAATTGATCGCGGGGGAGGGGTCATCGCTGCGAATTCAGCTCGCTCTACAGAGTATGTACCTTGTTCTAGGCTCCATATATCAAGTGACCTCGAGTCCGAAGTCATCTCATTCTTTTCTCACCTTGATGTAGCTGAGAGGCTTCACTACTACACAAAGCACGATCAACTCTGGTATTGTGAGCCTGCGAAGCTTTTCGAAAATGGAAATAAAGTACACCGGGCAAACAAAACTACTTTACTAGTAGAGTATGTCCTTTGGCGGCAAAAGGAGGGCTAAGATAGCGGCAAAACAAGCGCGAATATTGTTATCGCTGCGTACTCTAAGCCGCCTTGAGGCAGCTACGAGACTCGCGTCCATCCTGTGTATCATGGAAGCTCCCTCAGCTCTCATAAGGCCAACATGCTCCTGACCACGCAATACTACTATATTTCGACCCGACTCTAAGGCCTTGTCTCGCACTCAACCCAGCGCACCTGCACTATCTGGCCGAATGGAAGTCCAATTGTACGTCTATGATCTCTCCCAGGTAGGATTGATGTTGCTTCTCGCCCTACATTCACCTAGCTAATCTCACGATATATAGGGTCTTGCCAGACAAGTATGTTCCGATCGCAGTCCTTCATTGATGGCTTCGGTTGACCAGATACCGGCAGGTGTCTGCCTCCTTCCTCGGAATACACATCGACGCAGTGTATCACACAGCATTGGTATTTGGTGGTGCGGAATACTTCTTCGGCGCCGGAGTGCAGACTTCCTATCCTGGGAGGACGCATCATGGCAAGCCTATGGAGGTGATCCCGATGGGAACGACGCATCTACCGGTGGAAATAATACTAGAGTATCTCGAGTCTTTAAAAGAAATTTATACGACAGAGGTACGCGTAATGCAGTATGAGCTCGTTACAATACATGCGCTGATATAGGTCAAACCTAGTCTTATGACCTGTTTCTCCATAATTGCAACAACTTCACCAATGACTTTGCCATGTTCCTTGTTGGTAAAGGCATCCCAGATCATATTACTTCGCTTCCCCAAACCGTGCTCAACACGCCATTCGGTCAGATGATGAAGCCTCGTCTGGATGCTGCTATGCGTGGCATCACCCAGGCACCTGTGCCACCGACAAATGTTCCTCGGTCTGGTGTTCACTCACAATCGATGTCGAATGGCTTCCCGTCTAGCGCAATAACGAACGGCAACGCTTTCCAAGAGAAGAAGCATACCTCAGGCGTTGTGTATAAGCCGACGAAGGTGAAGCAGCTTGACGAGCTACTAGAATTGGCTAGAAATTCATGTGCTGTCATCTTCTTCACGTCCGCCACCTGTCCGCCCTGCAAAATCGTCTACCCAGCATACGACGAACTGGCAGCGGAAGCCGGCCACAAGGCTGTCTTGATCAAAGTGGATCTCTCTGAGGCTTACGAAATCGGCACCAAATACCAGGTCCGGGTGACCCCCACATTCATGTCTTTCCTGAAAGGTGAGAAGGAGAATGAGTGGTCTGGAGCGAACGAAAGCCAGCTTCGTGGCAATGTGAATTTGCTACTGCAAATGGCTCATCCTGCACATCCACACACACTCCTTAGGATGCCAATTCTGCGCCGGGCGCACAAAGCTGTCACTTATTCGAGAGTCCCTCCACTCGACAAACTCATTGCTAAAATGGGACCGTCTGGCTCCGACCCAGCCGTCACCGCTTTGAAACACTTCGTGACAGCACGTCAACAATCTGGCGCTGTAGATGCTCCACTTCCTGCTCTCCCGGATTTCAGTGCCTTCGTCTTCAAGTCGATGAGTACAATGCCGCCAGAACTCCTCTTTCCGGTGATTGATCTGTTCCGAGTTGCCCTCATCGATCCCCGGTTGAGTGGATATTTCGCGCAAGATTCTTCTCGAACCGTGCTTGCAATACTGACCCAAGTATCGGGGTTTGGCGAAAGCTGCCCGCACACTTTGCGTATTGTTACCGTGCAGATGGCCTGTAACCTTTTTACCTCATCAATGTTTCCTCCAAAGCTCCTTTCAGATTCTAACTTGTTAATCCCTCTGCTCCATCTGGTAACTACTTCGCTTCTTGATACCGATCATTCTCCTGTCCGTGTCTCAGCAGCCTCGCTGGCTTTCAACATCGCTGCTGCAAATCATTCGCGGCGATTGTCAGAGGAGGAAGACCTCTTACCAGAAAGCAGCCAAGTAGAACTGGCGGCTGGTCTGCTTGAGGCAATAGGAAAAGAGAGGGAGAGCAAAGAAGGCCTCAGCGGGCTGCTATTGGCTGTCGGACTCATTAAGTATGCAGCGCCAAAGGGAGGCGAGGTGGACGATCTCTGTGAAGCGATCGGGGCTAAGGACATTGTGGCAGAGGCAAAGGGAGCCTTTGAAGACCTCAATGAATTGGCTAAGGAAGTGGAGCTTGTAATGAAATAATTGGACGAAGGTGCTTTGCATAGCGAAGGTGTTATGATGATCATAGAGCAAGAGGACATAGAATAGGGTGTGACAGCGGATTTTCTACGAGGTCCCAGGAAGCTTTAGACAATAGTCGTTGCTTCTACAACCTTTCCATTAAAACAATGATCTGACAACTAATCGATCGTCTTCATCATGAAACACTGTTTTGAATTGATCTGCCACGAGGTCCTGCACGGCTCCAACAACAGAGCAGTTAGGGCAATTGAATAGGGCTTCGGCCTTGGCAAACACGGTGCTTCCTGCGCGTTATCCTGAACGTTCACATCTCATTTCACCTCACTTTTGGTCATATTCTCACTGCACATCATTTGCGAACATGTCACAGCCAAGAAAGTCTTCTCGCAAGAAGCATCAGACCCAACTCGGTTTCAGCCCTCTTCCATCCTCATCACCAGCCTTATCTCAATACCCTGAACAGATCCAACGGCGAGCTGCAGCCGTTCGGTACGATAGCGACATGTCGCCAACAAAGAAACGAAGAGTAGCGAACTACTCCACATATAGGTTGCCCTTCAGCCCTGCTTCGAGTGCAGGAAAACGCCAAGTTCAGATAGTGATCCCTTCACCGAGTAAGAAATATGAGCAACTACTCACACCTGCGGCATCGAGCCAGGTGAGAGAGGAGGATCTAGGTTAGGTTCTCCACCGCTGCATGCGTGGGGGGCTGATTTGACGTATGACGTAGAGGACAGTGAGGATGGTCTCCCACCCATCGATCAATCAAGAGCACATGCCAATGGTGCAAATGGGGAAGTGCCGATACTTGGTAGTACAACAAAGACCCTCGAAGGAGACAACACTTTGGATTTGACCAGCGAGGAAGATAATGCTCCAGACGGCCGCGGTCGGATGGCTAACGCAGCATCCGTCATTTCGAGCGGTGAGAAATCTCACAATCGGGTGGCGCCTGAGCCAGTGACTCCAAAAAGGCGGTTGAGAAACTATCGGACTCTACCTATGCTCGCAAGCTCACCTTCATCTGAGACTGATGCCAATCCACTGACTAGACAACTGCGCCACAGCCTCTCAGAACCGCCAGAATCACAGCCAGATACCAATCAGTCTACGCCCAAAAGGGGCCGTTCGAGGGGAGATAATGCTAAGAACGTGCCAGAACCGTTGGTGATTTCTAGTGAGAATGAGGAGGAATTGAGCGAAGACAATATAATAACGCCGGTCCGTAGACGACGTGGCACAGCAATCGTCCAGTCTACCCCCCAGCGAAAGCCATGTGAGGGTGATGAGGTGCAAGAGTTGAACGACGATGTGGCAGATTTGAGCGATACTGGTAAGTCCTTGCTGGCAGACAATCAGGCAGATCCTCAGATTGTGACCTTTTTGTATGCAATCGATCCCACATTAATATTTTTCGATGGTAGTACTCCGCAAAACCCGTACCAGAGGTAGGCAAGATACTTCAGAGCGTAGTAAACGCCAGCGCAAACTCGAAGAACTTCGTCAGCGTCGCGCAGGAATCACAGCTGAGACTGATGACGAGGAAGGGGCAGAGTACACTGAGGACGACTCAGAGTCGGAATATGAGCCCATCGAATACGCCATGCGTAGGGGAAGTAATCTGGACAAGTACGAGGATGATTTCCTGGATGATGAAAACGACACTGTTGGTGTTGATCTGGGCGTCGCTGGTGTACCACTTGAGTACACTTACCATGCCAACAAGAAACCTTTTGCACATTTCAAAGCCGAAGTGGAATGGATGGTTCATAACAAATTGAACCCAGCATTCGAAAGACGCGACGAAATCTACTTGCTGGCCCACGACAAGCTCGACACAGAGGTGAAACAACTCGGATCAGCCAAGTTCTCGTCATCCGTGTGGAACGAAGCTTTTTTGAAATCACTGAAAACGAGACCTGATTTCTACAAAGTTGACATCCCAACAATGTTTGAGAACAAATGTGATGCATGCCAAAGATCTAACCATCCACCGAAGCATAAAGTAACCTTCACCGGCAAGCCATACAACAGGGAGACACTTGAGACGATTGACAAGGACGATGATGATGCAGAAGATGATAGCCAGAATGTTAGCGCGAGCGATGACGACGACGACGGCGATAATTTCCTTCTGGGCAGGTAGGAAGGAACCTTATCTTAGCACCAAATCCCTCTGTTCCTCAAGCTGATGCCCGCAGATTTTGCAGCGCAAATGCAGAAATGGCCCATGCCCTTCACCACTGGCGGTACTCCTTGAACCAGACCGTACTCCAATGGTTGGCTGAAGATGGTCAACTTACCCCTGCAAAGATTATCGAGCGAGCGAACATGGGCCAGAAGAAGCAAGAAAAAGCGTCCAACAAGGTAGTAGATAGCATGGAGGCGACGGGCGTGATGAAACAGCTTTACAAGCAGTTCAAAGAGAATTTGGAAGCGGCTAGGAATGCGAAGGTATGTTAATTCTGTTCTGATTTGGCATGTCTGCTAAATTCGTAGCAGCCGCATCACTATTCCGGTCGCCATTGAACATCTTGGGGACAACGGGGTGTTCTAGATGCAAGTTGGATTGGATATGCTATTATGAGATGATGTCCCAGTCGATTATGATTTTGGCTGGTGGTAGAAAACCTTCAGGTTGGGTACTTCGTAGGAGGTAGGAAGTTCCTGCTTACGACACGATTGATGACACCTTAATATAAGGGTTAGCAGTAACAGCATTGCTAATCCCCATCAGCATGAATATCATTACGGCCACACTCCTCATGAAAATTAGCTCATTTGAACATATCACTCTCACGAAAAGACTTCACCGTGATGTACCAATCCCCTAAACGCACATACATATATGCAAACCGCAAGAGCAGAGTATATCGTACACCCCTTTCCCTCCTCCCTTCCCCCCTCCCCCTCACCACCACCAACCCCCCCTCATCACAACCCCCTCCCCTTCTCCGCCGCCGCCCCCCCACCAACCCCCGGCGTCAAAACCTCCCTCGCGCTCTCCTGCGCCTTCATCTCCTTCTCCTGCTCCACAATCTGCTGCTCCTCCACCAACGCAATCGCAAACGGCACGCTCAGCATCAGGAACCCGGTCGAGAGCACCCACAGCCCTTTGCCGCTCCACCAGGCGCCGGTCTTTGCGGCGCTGGTGGTGGAGGCGAGGAGGGAGGAGAGGGTGCGGCGGGTGGAGGGGGGGATGATGTCGCGGAGGGCGAGGAGTCTAGGTGGGGGTGAGGGGGGTTAGTGAGGGCGAGGGTGGGGGTAGGGAGTGGCAGAAGGGAGAGGGGAGGGGATGGGATTACCGGTCTGAGATCGTTTCTTGCGGTGCTATTGCTGCTGCTGTTATGTCGTCGTCTGATAGTTCGGAATCTGGGAGGGGTCGAGAATGCGTCAGTGAGGTTTCTTGTCACGATGTTCGGGTCCGAGAACTGTTTTGTAGGATTGGGAAAGGCACGTGAGGAGGGAATGGGCATACTGGTATCTGTGAAGTCGGCGGAGTCGTATGCGGAGTCGGGCATTGGTCCTGGTTGTGCATGATCGAGATCTTGATCTTCGACTTCTTCGAGTTGGACCATTGCGGCGGTGTTATCTGTATATTGAACGGTGTTATCTGTATATTGGGACTTGTGGGTCGAGAGGCGTGCTTTGGCTGACTGGTATTTGTGATATCAAGCTTCGAAGCTTGGACGTGAATTTCAGAGGCAATGTCGGAGAAAGGAAAATCCGCGCCAAGACATTGGACATTTTGGTCGTCTACACGCCAAATAAAGGATTTCAAAAATCTAACGCTGTTATACTAAAATACATATGATATACCATGGCTATCTTCGTCCCAGTTTCCATTTCGCTATCTTCTCTTGTATCCTTTCCCAGCCGAAATCGACTTTCCCATTTGCTGTCGATCCCTCCTGCAATACCACAGTTGGAGCACCACTCCCTTGTCCTGCATTCTTCACATTTCCTCCAACCACTTCCCTCGCAACGCGTCTAAGATCCTTGACTGTCAGAGCGTCGATCTTCGCGCACATTTCCTTCACTCCGACCTTTCGTCCATGAACCTGGACTTGCCGTCCAAGATCTTCGAGCTCTACCATCCGACTTTCCAGATTCATTAGCAGAGAGCTTCTAAGCTGGTTCTTTGCGCGATTGACCTCTGCTATTTGTAGCGATGAGAAGCCGGTTTCCAGTGTCAGGTTTTGCAGCTCTCTGCACATGACTTCCAGCATCTGCCACGCTCGCTGTGGAGTACAGCTTGCGCTTATGCCGAAGAGTCCGGAATCCGTGTAAGAGTGATTAAATGAAACACAGGATTCGACCCATCCGTGCTGGTTGAGGACATTAGTATATAACCGTGAGTACATTCCTTTGCCAGGGCCGCCGGCACTGAAGGAGCCCCCACCTCCCAAAAGAGTCTGTAGAGTTGCGAGAGCGTAGATATCTTCCGAAGAAATAGGTAGCGCCTCGAAGGCGAGGTGGATGTATGTGAGATCGGGTAACGATGGGCTTGCAGGGGGTGGAAGTGGGGGCAGCGAGAGGAAGCCACCAGTATAATGTGATGCTGCGTTCAGATTGAAAGAGTGCAGCTGCGAATTGACGGGTGCTTTGGCCGAAGCGGAAGTAGACAGATTTTTGAGGAAGGGTACATGTGAAAGTAGACGGGAAGCCGTTTGAGGAGACGAAGGAGGTGTGGATGCGGGTGACGAGTAGGCTGATGATGTGGAGGAGGATGAAGACGACGAAGAAGATGAAGAAGATAAGCTTCGCGCTGAGAAATCCGAAAGAACTGTTTCCGAGCCATGTTGGGATATTATCGGTCCTTGCGAGCTCTTCATGTCGCCAAAGTAGTGCTCTGACATTTTGAGAGCTTCGCCGTGGGCAACACCTGCAAAAGCTACCACGATCTTCTCGGGATTGAAAAAAGTATCCCTATACTTGGTCACGACATCCCTGTCGATATACTGTAGGCGCTCTTGGGGGCAGAGTAAAGGGTTGCCCAAGGTGTTGTCCTTATACGCCGCCATGTTGACAAGCTCCGGTAATATCAGCTCAGGTTTTGACCAAATCTCTCTGATCTCGTATTCTGCTGTCTCCAACTGCTGCTGGATCTCTACTTCGGTGATCAAGGGGTCTCGAATAGTCTCAGCTAGTAAGCCCAAGGTAGTTGGCACAGCAGAGTTGAAGCTGGCAGACTGGTACATGAGAGATTCCCGGGACGACGCGCACTGTATGTTTCCTCCCAGACTCTCCAGTGACTCCAACATCTCGTCTGAAGTTCTCGATCCTGTGGACTTGAAAGCCAGCCGATCTATGATATGACTGACACCCTGTAGTTCTTCACTTTCATATCGCGATCCTGCATCGAGATATACGCCGACGCCTGAGAATGGTCCTGGGAGAGCTTCGGTGGCCACGCGGACACCGTTTGGGAGGGTTGTGACTTGATCAAACTCTGCCGGGTCCTACTATAGGTTAGCACACGGACAGACGTCTCCGATACATCTGATAGCTCTACCTTTGTTGCTTTATCAACGACAGTAGCCAATCGTCTTACCAACGGGGAGCGCCTCAGAGGTTTTGCACCAGCCTGCATTGACAGGCGGGCCAGCGCTCGAGACTGAGAAGACTGCATCGTCTGCAGTGAATGCGCAGGTTCTGTTCGTAGGAGTATCTCATTGATGAACTGGCTCCTCTAGGGGCGAGTAGGCGGAGGATTTCTTTGCCAAGCCCGCTCGCCTCAACCTGCCATTCTCGATAGAATAAGTACTTTACTTGCCTGTCTCACGCTGCAGACGCCTGCGGGATTTCGACTACAATTCATCCTCCAACGCGGTATCTTGATGTGGGAGGAAAGCGACCTGTGCTATAGTATGTTAGGCATGGAGAAGAGCAAGCCCCCATGGACTCCCCTCGCATAGTGCTGGTGATATTCTTCCTACTCTTCCTCTTCCTCTCGCCGGACTCTCATCCACCATCACTTCAGCAGCAGCGGGAGCTGGACTACGCTGTACTTGAGGAACGCCGGTCTTTGGATGTTCTCAATGCCTCTAACTACCGAGCACTCGATGCTCCTAACAATGAATGGTTGAATGTTACAGGGTTGCGGCAGGGGGATGGCTACGCATGGGAATTTCTACCGAAGGTCCAGGCCAGGGCACAAGAACAGATAGATCTGATCCTGGCAACATCAAAAGCTCCCAGCAGGTTCAAGAATGTGTCCGTGGACCTGGATGCGTCAGGATCTGACGACACAACCGAGAAGAGCATGATAGTATCTGTGGATGCTCTACCCATGTATAGAAATGTTACGGGCATCCTACATGGCAACTGGGTTCGCTCGGCTGTGCAAGAAGAGGTGATACAGCCAAAACTTAATCTTAGTATCATAGCACCGACTGTGTACTATACCTCGACTGAATTCAACCGAAACATCACTGGCCAGACAGGGGACCTGCGAATACAGCTGCATGAGCAGGATCATGGGAATCCTTTGCCAGATCCTGGCATGGCCAGGAATATCAAAGCACAGGTGACCATCAAGGATGAGACATCGAGCGGTGATGGGTGGGAGATGACTCTGCGCGGAATACATTACCCACAGGACGGAGGAATATTGCTCTCCACAACGTCAGAAAAGTTCGCTGGTATCTTTGCGTTACCACAGTTTGCCTTGTCGGAAAGAGCTTTCGCCCTGGCTCAGCGACTTCTCAATCAGACTCTCATGTCCACGATCAATGAGCAAGAAACGAATGTCAAGAGTGTTCTAAATCCATGGTCATCGTCACCCAACAGTCCCTCCGAGGATTTGTTTCCCGTTCCTCACTGCGAATATGTTGTATACCTACAACAGCACCCGGTTGAGGACTCAACCATTGATGTTAACGAATTGGAAGACGAATTGCGCTTCCCCACTGGCGCAGCCATGCCACCAGCGCCACTTATCAGGATGTCTGCTCTGATTTTTTCCCCTGACTGTGGTTTCTTTCTTGAGTCGAAAGGTCCCCCAAATTTTGTTCCTTCACAGGGATTACATCTGAATGGCCGCAAACAGGAATCATTCATGCGTATTGCCAAACGTTGTATCCTCGCTTTCGCTACGGTGATCTGTGCACAAATCTATCTCTTAATCAGACAGATGAAAGATGCATCTACGCCATCAACGAAAAGTAGAATCAGTTTCTATACTATTGCAACGATGGCCCTGGGTGATGGTTTTGCATGTATGGGCTTCATGGTCGTGAGCATGTTCGTTGAAGCCGCGTTTTTACCCCTGATAGCTACCGCCTTTCTTTCCTTCCTTGGAGTCAGCTTCTTTGGAATGAAATTTCTGATGGACATCTGGACTGTACAGGCGCCAGAGCGGCAAGAAAGAGCGCGGGAGACGCAGAGGGAAATTGACCGTCGATCTGCAGCATCAGCGCCTACGGAACCACCGGTCAATGCTCCTACTGCTACTCCTCGTTCAGCTCCTGTTGTCACGGCGGCCGGAGTGGACACCCTGCCTCTTCCCGTCACTGCCCGCCGACAAGCTGGCAATCCCATCATCATAACACCAGATCAAGACCTTGACGCTGCCGAGACCGAAGATAATGCTGCAACCCAAACTACTCCACAGACTGCCCTTGGGAGCGCCCGTCGCGAAATGTCGGCACTCTACTCCAAATTCTACTTCCTTCTTGTGGGTATCCTTCTACTCTCTCTGCATGCAACAACCTGGCCTACCACCCTCCGTAGCATATACAGCAACTTGCTTGCCTTCGTCTACCTCTCATTCTGGGTTCCGCAGATCCACCGTAACGTCTTTCGCAACTGTCGGAAAGCTCTCCGCTGGGAGTTCGTCCTTGGCGAAAGCGTCCTGCGTATCGCTCCTATTCTGTATTTTTACACCATACCCGACAATATCCTATTCATTGAAAATGATGCCAATGCTGCTTGGGTTTTGATCGGCTGGGTATGGATCCAGATTTGGGTGCTTATCAGTCAGTCGGTCGTTGGCCCACGCTTCCTCGTTCCGAACGGCTGGGCACCACCGGCATACGACTATCATCCCATTCTACAGGAAGACGACGAGGAAGCGGGCGCGACGCTGCCGATTGGCTTCACCCAAGCTACCGCCGACCCCTCTTCACCGACCGCAATGAGGCATGGTGAGAGTAAGGAGACGGGCAAGAAGGTGTGGGACTGCGCTATCTGCACCGAGAACATCGAGGTCTCTATCGCTCCTGCGCCTAGCAATAGTGAAGGCGAACATACTGCCTCCGTTACAACCACTACGATCTTCACCAGAAGAGCGTACATGGCAACACCGTGTAGGCATATCTTCCACAGTCATTGTTTGGAGGGATGGATGCGGTATAGGTTACAGTGTCCGATCTGCAGAGAGAACCTACCGCCATTATAATCATCCCAATAGACCCTTCTACCCGAATCATGCTTCTTCACAAGCAAAGCAATGTCCTTCTATTATGCATTGTCTATATCGTTGACCCTACGCGCGGTATACCAATACATACTTAGCCTGAACATCACACCTCGTGAGACTAAACAACCAAATGCTTCGGTTGGAGTGGATCCTTAGACTCACTGACCGGACACCAAGATGTGAAAATCTTCCTACCTAGACTCATTCCCAATCTATACTTTCTGCGGATCACCATGAGTAAGAAAAGTTGATACTCGCCCATCCATTCCCCCAACTAACACCCTACCATCTCCTATACTAACCCACTAACCCTCAACTAGGATCCATATCGCAAAGTCAGAAACCACCACCGCCTAAGCATCCAATTTTCCACTCGCCAAAACCAGCAGTAATAATACTGGCCACAACTACGTCGTCATCACTATCAAAAATAAGTTCAGATGACTCGCACACCACACTCTGGTTATACGAAAATAACACGATCCTAAAAGCCGAAAACGTCGGAGATCTAAAGCAGGTATGGAAAAATTTCTATTTGTATATGTCTGAGTGGAGGTTCGAGAGAATAACTCGAAAGAACAGGTACGTCCCGGGTAGAGAGAGAAAAGTGGGCATGAAGGGCCAAAAAGGCCAGAGAAGAACATAGGTTTTGGCAGCGTCAATTGCAATACCTCTGTGTCTGTCCCAGAGGGGCAGCCGTTCGAGATCGCATATACTGAGCATCCTTCCTTGATTCTGCCTTAGAGAATCTCAACCTTTGCCAGCATATTCCTTCATATCTTTGACAACCATGCTTCATGACAGCGCAAGATTTGTTCAGGGTAGGAGCTGGCGACTCAGGGGGCACCGATTAGCTTGAAGGACAATTGCCATCGATTGCATCATTCGGTTTTTGATTTTTCACTGATAGCACCATGTCAAAGGCCGCCAGTCGCACGAGCCAGGCAATCAACGAGGTAGAAACACTAAACTATAATTGTATCACAGTCTTGTGGTTGCTGCGAGAATGTACCAAACCAACATATTGTGCATTGTGTAATATAGACCCAAGGATATACTGCTTTTGAGACTCCTCCCTGTTTAGTCAAGATTGCATTAGTTCAAACAAAAAACATATTATATAGTCAGTATGGGGGTCGAACCCATGACTTTGGCGTATCACGTGACAATGATATTAGCACCACTAAACGAAGGTTAATGAGTTTTACATTAATGTCAATTCATTTGTACTGACCACTCTAACCAACTGAGTTAACCGACTTATTCGAGAATTTTGAATTTATTTTCATATCTATTATTGTATCCGCTAGACCAACTGTACTTGCTGTGAAGCCCGTTAGCCGCGCAATGAAGTAAGAAACAAGTACGGAAATTACCGGTTTATAAAATAATACCTTGAAAACGGGAACGGTTATTATTATAGTCTTTATAACATGTAATATGAGAAGGGTAATACAAGGAGTAAATATCTTAATTATCAATATCGACAGAATCTTATTGTAGCTATCACATGTTCACATAGTCGCTGGGAGGGTTGCTTCACATGAAGGAATGGTTGCTGGGAGGGATGCTGTATATAATAATGGATTATAATAAGGACATATCTTTCATACCCACCACTATATCGTCGACCATATCTACAATCTCCACGTTGTCAAATGAAATCCCGAGGACACCGAGCACACGACATACCTTGGGCAGGGCTTAAGTTCATCTATCTTGAGATATATAGAATATAGTACATTGTCTGCAAGAGCGCAAGCAAAGCTATCTATTGCAAATATCGAACAAAAGCAGTAATGAGGCTATTAAAGCTAAAACATGGGCCCTCTAACATGACATCGATGACACGGCTCACAGACTCATATAGGGCATGTACTGTTTAAATCTCTGAAGCGCTGAACTTGTGAGTCGGCCCTGCTAGGTGGTTTTTTGAGACCATAAGCTGTTGGGTAGGCGTGGGGATGGGAACATCCTGGCACAGCACATTTTGTAGAGGGATCGAACGGATAAGAGCTGATCCTGTCACCCGTATGTTCCCTCAAATCTTTCTCCAACGATTTTATGGCTGTATCTCAAGTGCTGGCGTAGAGTAGCTCGGGTAGCAGACATAGTCTTCGATTCGCAGTCCGGGATTGGGCACGAAATCGGCTCGAAGCGGCCCTTCTTTGAGTGCTTATTGTCGATATATATGCATATGCCAGGCATTCCGTGTCTTGAACGGACCTTCGTCGCAGTCAGATTTATCGCAGCTTTTAGGTATCCAGACAGGTTTGGATTTCTTTGCTTTGTCGTGCATTAGCTTGACGTGTCTTTGAAGCGCCACTTCATTATCAAATCGTACGTCGCATTGCGTGCAGCCAACCGCTTTACGAAGCACTTCTGCATGCTCCACTGAGGTGTAAGGACAAGTCAAGTCGTGATCGGTGAGGATCCACGTAGTCCCATGACGAGATTCACAGCCAAAGAGCGCATTCTTGCAGGGCTGTTGAAAGATCGTCGGCTCGTCTTTGCCATTGTCTCTGAAAGTGCACAACTTGCGGGAGTGATCTCTATCCAAGACCACGTTGATACGTGCGAACTTCTCGACAAATGCTATACCTCCTAAGGCTATAATAAGTTATAACGGTCTAAATAGAGGCTTTTAGGTTACCTTAATACCGGCTAATATTATAGAGATCTAGTAGATTATATAGAAGTTTATTAAGGGTATTATTCCTATATCGGCAAACTGGGAACTAGCATAGAAAATCTAAACTGCTAAATCCGCTGAAAGCGCTTTTTTCAGGTAAAATACTAGTAATAAATAGGAAAATTTTAGGGTTTTTTTATTCTAGCCTAAAAGTCCTAAATATAGAAAATCCGGATTTAAGGCCTTAAATCCGTGATATTCCTCTAGCGCCGGGAAGAAACAGGAAGCTCGCTAGAGTTATAGCGGCTACGTCGTTAACGCTAGCGTAATATAGGTTTTAAATACAGTTAATTCACGTAATTTATATACGCGGGTAGTACCTCCTCTAGCCTAGCCCTGTATTCTATATCTATATCACGCCTACTATTAATTCTTACTAAGTACTAGTACTATTAATTATTAATAAGACTTAGTTATATTACCTAGTTAGTACTAGCTTTATATAGTTATTATATTATAGCTAATTAGTAGGACTTATCTTCTATTAGTCCTATTACCTTATATTTCTAAAATTTACTAAATATATATTTAGTAACTTATAGTATTATTCCTAGCCCTAGGGCTAGTATACAAGCGCGCCTGTTATTCGTGCTAAATATACGTGAAATACGTATATTTTTATAATATACAAGCTCCCTAGTTTACTAATACTACTTAAGGGCTAGGTCTTACTTAGGCTTTCTAAAAAGTAGGTAAAGCTATAATCTATATACTAGTAGAGTTTAAAATCTATAGAGTTACTAATTTAGAACTTCTAGAACTAAATAAATAATAAATATAAAAGTTAAAATAAGTAAAGGGAAATTATAGTATTATATAGTTTATAAATAAAGTAGTTCTTAAGGAATAAAAGGTAAACTAGTTTAATAAGGAGTTAAAAAGGACTATTATATCTTTCTTATAACTTAGACCTAATATCTTTATCCTAAAGCTATATCCTATGTTAGTAAGATCTTAACTCGCTCCTATACCCTTAGTAAAGGCCTTATACCCGTAGGCCTAGGGCCGGCCCCAGGGGCCCTAGGGCCGCTCCGAGCTTCAAGGGCAGCGTCACGTGACTACTTACTAAGCGAGACCATGTCACGTGACTGCTTACTAAGCAGAACTTCAAAAGTTTTGATGTTCTATAATTGACGGGGGACTCGGGTAGCGTACCCCGGAGCTACCCCCAACGCCACCCTAAAAGCGACCCCGGAATCGATCGATTCAGCCAATTTCTAGGCGTCGGTGATGTGCTAGGGTAGGCCTAGTAGGGGTTGATAGCGTGGTAGCTATATTGACTCGGGGTAGCTGATAATACGACAGCGTTGCTATTACGGGTACTTTGACGCTATTACCTAGCGTCTGGAAGCCTAATTATGGCGTACTGGAACGCTATCGCTAAGCGCCTAAAAGCTTAATCTTAGCGCGCCCCTTAGGGCCCTAGGCGCTTAGTAGGTTGCCCTTGCGGCCCCGAGGGCCCTAGGCGGACTCGTGTCTACCCCTGCGGCCCTAGGGCAAGCTTTCTCAAACCACGGCCCTGGGGGCCCGGGGCGGCCCGGGGCCGGCCCCGGGTACCCCTCCGGATTTTCAGAAATTGCCGACGTACCCCCTAGAAGAAGAAGGCTTCTTCGCTACTTTAGTTAGTAATATCTACCCTAAAGATAGACTAACTATATTAGTTCTATTTAAAACTAAATTTATAAATATTATATAATACTAAACCTATAAAGGTAATAAGCTAGTTATAAGTAGTTTAGTAAGTTAAGTTAATACTAAAATCCTAGCCTAAGTACTAAGAAAATAGTTAGTCTACTTAATTAATTAATAAGTTATACTCGTATCTATCTAAACTATTAAAAGATAATTATAGGGGCTTATAAATATATTATAATTACTACTATAATAGCTAACTTATAAGGGAAACTATATACTTATATCTTATATAAGTCTAGGTAAAAACCCTTACTATTCCTATCTCTTTATAACTTCTAGTCTATTTCTCTTTATACTATATTTAGCTCTTTATACTTAGCGCCTATATTTATTACCTTATTATCCTAGCTCCCTAGGGCTAGATTATATATTATAGTAATAGGTATTATTCTAATAGTAAAGACCTATACCTTAGCTTAGTCTTAATATAACTATATTATTATAAGTAAGAACTAGCTTAATATCCTAGTTTAAATTATTTATTTTACTACCTACTTTACCTCCTTTATACTTATAAGTATCTTATAAGTATCTAATATACCTAAGGTATCCCTTAGCTTCTAATAGTAGTTATAAAATCTAGGGTAATTAATAAGGATATATCTTATATCCTACTTATACTAGTTATACTTATAACTTATAGATATAATATTAAAGACTTTATATTAATATAAAAAGGTAGTTAATCCTATCTTCTCTATTTCTATTTATATGAGGGCGGAGCTCTTAGCCTTTCAAAGGCCTTTATAAAGGGCCCTCCTACTAGTTTATAAGCCTCTAAACTAGGTAGGGGGATAATCCCTAGCCCTTAATCCTACCTAGTATTCTTCTTATATTACCTCTTAGGAGGACTTCTACTAATAGTATATCTTCTTCTTAATCCCCTAAGGGTATTAGGTTACCTCCTTAGCTATAACTATATTCTAGTTATCTAGGCGTAGGGAGTATAAAGCCTACTTATTCTTCTCCTTTATAAGGGACTCTACTACCTTTCTCCTCGTCCTTCTTCTAGCTTTAAGCTTCTTTTAGATATATCTATTCCCTATTATTATTACTAAGTAAACTCCTTTTAATATATATTAGTAGAGAATTAAGTAATTTAATATTAATTATATAAGGGCTATCCCTACCTCTACTTTTAATATTTATATAAGGGTAGCTTTATATACCCTTAATACGCGTTTTAAGTAGCTATTTTAGATAACTTTAAGCTTCTTTATATATATCTTCTTTATTTCCCTTAAGCCTTATAATATATATTATATAATAGATATATAAGTTATTATTAGCCTTACTACTATATTATATACCCTCTTAACCTTATTAAGGGTAGCTCTCTATATTAATATTAATATTATAGAAAGGGCTAGGCTCTAAGTAGTAAGCTTTACTTATACCTTCTTTAAGTATAAGCCTTATTATAGTTTACTATTAATATATAATCCTAGGACTTAGATCTCTATCTAGGGTTTTATTATTATATACCCTAGACTAATTACTATACTTATATTAAAGTAGTAGGGGTAGTAGGTAAGGTAAATTAATTTATACTTCTAGGGGGTAAAGTTTACCTTATATATTAAAGCCTATTTAAAGTAGATTTTATATATTAATTTTAGGATTTTATAATTTCCTTTTATAATTTTTATATATATTAGTAGGTAGATATTATTTATAAACCCTTTAACTTATAATTATAATTTAATAATTATATACTCCTTAATAAGTAGCGCGTTAAAGAATAAAAAGAGGATAAAGGAGATTAATAACCCCTAGAGAATCCCTATTTTTATTAGCTCTATTCTACTTATTATCCTTCTAATAGTAATAGATAAAGACCTCCTCTTTAAGAAGCTTCTATCTAGCTTATAATATAATAGGGGATCCCCTTTCCCTTAAGGTTATAAATAAGTCTTTAATAGGAGATATTATTAAAAGCTCTTATAATATCTAGTAAGAGGAGGCTAATTATATTAGCTCTATTATAATCTTATATTATATATACTACTTTTATAATAGTTTTTAATATAATCTTAATTAACCTCTTTCTTTATACTCTTATTTATTTTTAGGGGAGGAGGCCTTAACTCTTAATATAATTATTAAATTACTTTATAACTATTAATTCTAAGGCCTTCTTAAGGGTACTTAATAGTATTATTAGATAATATACCTTAAGTATTATATAATCTTCCTTCTTTAATTTTTTTAAGATAATTATATTAGCCTTCTTAAACTCCTTTAAGTAATAGCTAAGGGAGAAGTATATATTAAATAAATAGGCGAGCTCCTTAAAGAGCTTATCTATTATTAATTTAAAAAATTAATTTAAGATCCTATTAATCTTTAAGGCTTTATCCTACTTTAATTTATAAATAGCCTACTAGACCTCCTTATATATTACCCTATTACTAGGGTCTACTAGTAGTAGTAAGTACTCTACCCTCTTAATATTATTTAGATTAACTTATAAGGGGGGTAGGAAGAATATTATTTATAAGACTTCTACTTTCTCTTTAAAGGTCTTAGCTACCCTATCCCTATTATCCCTTCTTAAAGGGGGAAACTTAGAGAGGGGTTATAATAATAAGCTATTATTTCTTACCTACTTAATAAGGCCTTATATACCCTTTTATAATTTAATAATATTATAAACTTTCCTCTTAAAGTTAATTACCTTCTCTATTTATAATATCCTATCTCTCTCCTTAATAGTTATATTTTTAACTCCCTTTATAATAGTATCCCTACTTTATTAAAATACTTTTATACTTTTTATAATATTTTTTATAATAAGTTAATACTTTAAGTTCTAGAAGGTTTTCTTTCTACCCTTAGGCTTTACCTAGGGGATTATCTCTTCTATTATCCCCTTTAAATTTTATTAGAGTTATAAGAGGTAGTTATCTATCTAGTTTATAATCTCTAATAGCTTAAGGCCTAGCTTCTAACTTAATATATAAGCCCTATTCTTAATCTCTCTTAGGTCTACTATTTTTTATAATCTCTTAAGTATATATTATTATTCCTCTACCTTTAAGTTAAGCTTTATATATATAAGAAGGTAGTTAGAGCTAAATTATAACTTAAGGTATACCTAGTAGGCCTATACTATATTAAGGAGCTTAGGTATAATAAAGATTAAGTTAATTATACTTTTAAACCCCCTTACCCTCTAGGTAACTATCTTATCTAGTAGAGCTAGGTCTATCTTATTATTAAATATAATTCCTACTAGCTAATCTACTTTAAGGTAGTATAAAAAATATCCTAGGTTATTTTAATTAAAGTAATAAAGGTTAAAATTTTCTATTATAATATATTCCTTAAGGTAGCTAACCTCTTCCTTTAATATTTAGAGGCTTAATAGGTTCTTACCTATTATTAGTAATAGGCTTAAGTTATATATATTATATAACTAGAGGTATATTAAATATTCCCCCTCCTCTTAAGTATAAAGTTAGAGCTTAAGAGTATTAATATCTTTTATAAGGAACTTTATATCCTAGTTATCTATCTAGAGTCTTTTATTAATATAGAAATATACTTATATACCCTACTCTACTTTATATATTAGAAAGAACGCCTTAGAACTAGGGTTATATAATAAGTAGTTCCTAGTATTATAATATAATTCCTAGATTATTAAGATATTTATATCCTAAATAGCCTTATCTTTTAATAGGGCTATTATTATACCTATTTTACCCCTAATATTATATTATAATATCTTTAAAGTTAATATACTAGATATCTAGGCCTAGGGTATTACTACTTTCCTCCTATATATCTATTTCCTCTAGGGCGGCCTATTTACCTTCCCTAGCTAGGTAGGTAAGGCTACTTACTACTACTTTTATAAGTAGCTTATTACTACTATCTAATAGCTCCCTACTACTACTTATTACTACCTCTAATATTTTCTAGCCTAGCTCCTTTACTAGGAGCCTCCTAGAGATAGGTAGTTTCCTTAGCTTATACCTAGGTCTTTATAATTTTAACTACTCCCTACTACCTAATATATTATATATTACCTAATTAATTATAACCTTCCTCTTTTTCTTTACTCTTATAATTATAAATCCTTTAATATTTATTACTACTATTATATACTCCTATTTAATCCTATAAAATAGGGTCTTATTTATAACCTATTATTTAGTATATTACCTCTCCCTAGCCCTTACTAGGTATTTATTAGATTAGGAGGAGTAGCCCTATTATTTATACGCGGTATACCCTTATAAGGTACTTATAACCTTTACCTTATACTCTATTATATTATAACCCTAATTATAATTAGTATATTATATATTATTAAGGTAATTATAATATATATACTTATATAATTAGTATTTAAAGTATTATATTAATCTAGCCCTTTATTCATATTACTTTATAAGTTTTATCTCTCCTACCTCTATTAAACCCTTCTTAATTAACTTATTTACTATTATTAATAATATAATATTTATTATAAAGAAGGAGTAGGCATTTTTAAGTATATATATACCTATTAGCTACCTCCCTTCTATTATATCTAAATTAAGGTAGAGGGCCCTATTCTCTTATTAAATCTTTTCTTTAATTATCTACTAGTTTTTTATATTAAAGATAGATACTTATACCTTATATACTATTATATTAAATAATTTCTTAACTACTATTATAAAGTAGTATATTATATTTACTTATAACTACTCCCTCTCTAATACCTCTCTTTCCTCTATCAAGATAACTTATAATAGTATATCCCTACTCTTTATTTAATTTATTACTATAATTTCTAACGCGTATTTATAACTAGAGGCCTAGAATATTATAACTAGCCTCTTACCTACTACTTCTACTACTACTTCCCTCTCCTTTTTATCTTTTAATACTACTAGTATCTACTAGACCCTCCTAGCCTTAGCCGCCTTTAATATCTACGTATATAGCCCTTATAAGGGGGGGGGGGGTATATTCCTTATAAAGGGGTTCCCTTAGCTCTATTAGCCTTATAAGGAGTCCTATCTTATTAGGGTACTAGCCTAATTAATAGTCCTAGGCCTACTAAGGTCTTATACTCTCTCCTTATATTCTCTCCCTTTTTATTAGACTTCCTTAATATATATTTATACTAGGTTAATACCTACTATTTTTTTTTTTTATCTAGATATATTTAAGTCTTTAAATTATATATTCTTTATAGCCTTAAAGGCTACTATTATTATATTAGCCTAGCTACTTAATTTATTTATAGTCCTTATAATATATATATATTATAATCTAAGTATTATTATATTTATTAAGCTTATAAATAGAGTAAAGGCCCTTATAACCCCTACCTTAACGCGTAGCTCCTTATACTCTCCTCCCTCTCTAGCTCTACTACCTTTACCCCTAGTAGTCCCCTAATTAGGGCTAGGGCGCCCTACTACTCCCCTATTCCCCTCTTATACGCGTTTCTTAAATACTTTACTACTTAGTACTTACGCGTTTAAGCTACTCTCCGCTATTTTTCTAGACTACTATCTTATAGTTAGTCTACTTAAAGAGATTACTTTTAATTATATTTATAATAGTAATACTAAGCTAACAGCCCCCTAATATTATACTAGTACTAGAAGTAATACTAAGTAAATAGTCCTGTATAAAGGCTTTATAATAGTAAAGAAGAAGCCCTTTAAGCTAGTTATTAAGCTACCTATTAGGGTAATTACAGCGGAGTTATATTAGTAATTAAGGGTAAAGAGTTAGTAGGGCTAGGAAGGTTATACTACTAGCCTAATTAACTAATTAGGACGAGTTATATATACTTAAAAAGTATATTAAGTAGGTATCTAGTTTTAAGATCTTTTTCTTTAGTAGTTAGCTTCTTAGTAAATCCCTTATAAATTTAGATTTTACTTACTAGTAATAATAATATAGCTTACTTATATATAAACTAAATACCTACCTCTTATAAACTATTATTATACTACCTCTAAGCCCTTTATATAGTTTATAATATACCTTACTATTATTATAAGCTAAGTAAAAGAAGTTTATAGAATAGAGAATTAAATCTATCTCTATTAAAGGTTATTTTAGATCTAATATATACTAAAAACTCCAAGATTTAACTATATTCTTATATTACTCTTACTATTAGTATTAACTACTCTTATAATATAGACTTCTAATATCTTATAAAGAAGGTTAAAGATTATTTCTATAATAATAAGTATTCTTAATTTTCTAATAGGCGTTATTTACTTATTATATTATATTACTATTAACTATTACCTATTAGAATATCCTTAAAATCTTAGTTAAGAGTTCCTATACTAGCCTTTATAAGTAAGATTATAACTAGTATTCTAATATATAATTCTAAACTCCTAATAGCTACTACCTATCTTTCCGCCTATTTATAAGCTGGAATAAGTAGTAAAAATATAAGTATTATATAGTATAATTAGTATAACTATTTATAATATTATTATAGTTATTACTAATAAAAATAAATTAAGGCTTTCCTAGAAGTTAAACTATAAATATAAGTATTTCTAATATAATTAGTTTTATTAGAATATCTTAACGCATCTAGCTAGTATAATACAGCTTGCTAGTAATATCCTAGTAGTATTAGTTTAGCTTCTTATTATCTTAATAGATATCCTTTTATCTAGATATCTATGAGGCTAGGTAGCTTCCTTAAGGGGTATTTAGATAATCCTCCCTCTACCTCTTTAGAAGGTAGAGATTAGTTCTTTTATAATTATAAAGTTACTAGAGTATTAAGTCTACCTTTATAATACTACCTACTTACTAGTAGTTTATACTATCTATTCTAGCCCTTAGGAACTAGCCTTCTAATCTAGTTCCTAATAGTTCTAATCTCTCTACCTTTAAAGGGGGATAGTCTAGATTATAATAGTATAGTAATATAAAGATATCTAATACTAAATAAGATAAAAATATATTAGAAGTCTATAGACTAACCGCGTCGAGTCGGTACTTCGAACTCAAGTCGGGTACCCGACTCGAGTCTTAGCGATTCGATACTAAAATCTGGTACTAAGTACCTCGAGTCGGTACCAAGGTAGGTACCGAGTACCTCGAGTTAGTACCTAGGTAGGTACCGAGTATTAGTACCGAAGTATTAACTTAAATTACTAAGACTTTTTTCTCTAGTAATATTTTCTATTTTTAGTAGTATTTCTTACTATATTTTCTATTATTTTTCTAATTATTATTATTATTATTACCTAGGGAATTCTTAATAGTAAATAAGATAATAAGAAAGATAATAGCTATTCTTATAGAAATAATAACTATAATATTAATAATATTTTTTATTTATAGTAGTATTTACTATTATATCTATAATTTACTACTATATTACTAAGCATTATTATTATTATTACCTAGCCTAACCTAGGATTCTTTTAAGGTAATGTAAAAAGGTAATATATATCCCTAGGGAACTAACGGGGGTATTAAAATTCTAATTAAAAAAAATACATTTTTAGTATAGGGGTAATTCTAGAAATCTTTTAGGACTCCTTACTATTTTATTAGGGGCTTGGCGTCTTGGCGATACCTTAGCGATTTAAGTCGGGTTAACCCGACTCGCTAAGGTATTAAGGCCTTGGCGAGTTAGTACTAATAGCTGGTACTAAGTATTTTAATCGGTACTAAGACCCTAACCCGAGTATTCGGTCGGTACTAAATCTTAGTACCGAATCCCGACTCGACGGTTAGTCTAGAAGTCTAGTATAAAAAAATTAATATAATACTAGAGTCTAATATAAGAGATATTAAAGTAAGAAATAATATAACTAATAATAGAATTTCTAATAAAACCCTTACTAATATTATTATACTTAATAAACTTATTACTATTATTAAAGTTAAAGAAGAGTAGTTAATAAAAGAAAGAAAGCTTTAAGGTATCTAAAAAAGGGTAGCTTAATTATAAGTAGAAGTAGAAGTAATTATACTAGATCTATATTAAATTACTAGTAGATTACTAGGTAGAATATAGTAAGGGTTAGAACTAGGATTAATAGAGAATTAATACCCTCTAAATTAGGGTATTAATATATAAGGTATATTAGACCCTAGGGTAGGCTCTATCCTTAGCAGTTTTACTCTAAGTTAGTCTACTAGAGGCTAGTTAGAAGAACCTAGTAGTTAATACCCTAGAAGCTACTTAAAGCCTAAGGACTTACCCTTTTATAAGGGGAAGAACATATATAAGTATAAGAAATAGTATTATATTATAAATATTATATTTTAATTAATACTTAATAAATTCCTAACTAAGTTTATAAAGGTTACCTAGGCTATATAATTCTTAGAAGGTAAACCTACTAAGTTATAAGATTATTATAAAAAGTTATTATTAGGGAGAGTAGTTACCTAGAAGTACTTTACTTAGTACTTATTAAACCTTATTAAGGACCTAGTAAACTACTAGCTTTATAATATATAATTATACTTAAATATATAATAGAATCCTAACTAGTTAATATAAAGCTTTAATATATATTTAAATAGGATTAAATTATAAATCCCTCCTTTTTTAAAGGAATATTAGTAGATTAACTTCTTTATAAAGTTATACCTAGACCTTTAAAAGGCCCTTATAAACTATTAAGACCTCCTTATAATTAAAGAAAGCCTAATTACCCTTACTACTTAATTAGAGAATAACTAGTAGTATTATACTAGAATAATAGTAGGTAATAGTTATATTACTAAAAAAGGGGATTATTCTAATAGGTAGAATAAAGGTTAGAAGAGGGAAGGAAGTTAAGATAAAGGAATTAATCCTTTTATAAAAGTAGGAAGTATTTAACCCGCTAGTAGTTATAATAAGTTACTAGATACTAAGGAAGGGTCAATATATTTTAATTATAAAAAGAAGGGCTATTATAATAAGGACTATTATAGGCCTAGGATACCTAGGAACTTAAATATAATACCTATTAATACTATTAGGAAAGTGACTATTAAATTAAAAAAAGGAAGCGCGCCTCTATTAGAACCTTAATACTAAGGCGCTTACTTATTAAAAGGTATTTATTATTAATTTATAATATTAATATTAATAGTTCTATTAATATATAAGGTATATAGGATTATATAAACTTCTTATTAGATATAAGAGTAGAGATTAATATTATCTCTTAAAGCTTTATTAAGTAATATAACCTAAAACCCCTAGAGGGCTATTAGCTACTAATTCCGAAATAAATAAATAGTTAGTTAGTCTATTATTATAGTATATACTAGCTAGAGTACTATCCTATTAATAGCTAGGGATAGCTAGGTTATTATACTAGTATATTTTATATAATTAAGAAGAACGGGTTATTAATTATTCTTAATATACCTACCTTATTAGAAGCTAGGATATAAGTAGATTTAAGGAGTTAAAAGTAGTAATTTTTATTAGACTCTATTAATATATCTATCCTAGAGTTATAAGTATTTATAGATACCCTTAAAGGTAAATTAGTAATTTATACTATTATTTATATTAAGTTATCCTAGGCGGAAACCTAGAGCTTTAAAGGTAAAGTATTAAAGCTACCTAAAAGTCTTTATAACTTTTTAGATATCTTTTTAAATAAAGAAGTAGGATAACTACCCCTATTTAAGCCTAGGGACTATACTATTAATATAAATAGTTATAAGCCTCCTTATAAGCCTATTTATAATTTATTATAAAGGGAGTTAAGAACTCTATATATCTACCTAGATAATACTAAGTTAAAGGGTTAGATATAAGAGTCTACTAGTCTTATAAGGGCTTCTATCTTATTTATATTAAAGAAGGATAGTAGCTTATAATTATATATTAACTATTATAAGTTAAATAAGGTAATAATAAAGAACTATTATCCTCTCCCTTTAATTAATGAAATACTTAATTACTTATAAGGTATAAAGATATTTATTAAGTTAGACCTTAAAGATACTTATTATAGGATTTATATTTATAAGGGTAATAAGTAGAAGATAGCGTTTTATATATAATATAGCTATTTTAAATATATAATTATATTATTTAGGTTAGTAAATACCCTAGCAATATTTTAAGCCTATATTAATAGAGCTTTAATAGGCCTAGTAGATATTACTTATATAATATACCTTAATAATATCTTAATTTATTCTAAAGATATTTTAAGTTATAAGTAATATATCTACTAGGTACTTAAGTAATTATAAAAGTTTTAGCTTTATATAAACTAAAAGAAATATAAATTCTATATTAATTTAATAGAATTCCTTAGATTTATTATAAGTATTAATAGTATATTAATAGATAGCTATAAGGTATTTACTATCTAAGACTAGCTAGTATTAACTACGTACTAGGAAGTCTAAGTATTCTTAAGATTTATGAACTTCTACTAGTATTTTATATACTACTATTTATAAATAGTATCCCCCTTAACTAGCCTTTTAAAAGGTAGTAAAGATAGGAAGAAGTTAGAACTATTTATATAAGGCGCTAGTAAAGAGAAGGTATTTTATAACTTATATTATACCTTTATAATTATACCTATTTTAATATATTTTAATCTTAATAAGAAAATTTAAATTAAAATAAATATATCTAATTTTATTATAACTATTATCTTATTCTAATAGGATAATAATAAGGCTTAGTATCTAGTAGCTTTCTTGTCTTATAAATTAATACCTATTGAAATTAAGTATAAGATATATAATTAAGAGCTATTAATAATTATTAAAGCTTTTAAGTAATAGTAATATTATATAAAAGGTAGTTATTATACTATTAAAGTACTTATAAATTATACCAATCTTAGAGGATTTATATAAATAAAATAGTTAAATAGTTATTAAGCTTAATAGGCTATTTATTTAGTTATATATAACTTTAATATTAAATATTAACCTAGTAAGAAGAATGTTATAAATACTCTATTATATAGACCTAATTATAATAATATTAAGATATTATTTAACTAGCTCCTACCTACCTTATAAAATAAGCTAGTAAATTTAGGAAGTATTATCTCTAGCTAAAAGTAGCTAGAAGAAATAACTAAGTATATAAACTTATTTAGCTTAGGAGGGCTTAAGAAACCCTTAACTAAGCCTAAAAACTTAGATAGAAGGGGCGTAAAGCTACTTTCCTAGTATTAAAGTAATATAATAGTATAACTACTTAATCCTATTACTAGGGTTATTAATTATTAATTATATATCTTATAAGTACTAGTAAGAGTAATTACTAGACTTAAAATAGCTTATAAAGCTAGATTAAAATCCTTAAAAGAACTTATTCTCTTATTATAAAGTAATAATCTATTTATTATTAAATAGAAAGATAAGGTAAAGTATATAACTTCTAAGTAAAATACTATTAAATAGCCTTAGAAGGTTAATTTAATAAAATTATTAAGATTTAAAGGAGTACTTTATATATTAGATAATTTAGTATTATATATAGAAATTATTATAAGGTATTATAATAATATTTTAATAGGTTATTTTAAGTTATAAAAAACCTTAGAATTACTCTAATATAAGTATTATTAGAGTAGAATATTAATAGATATTAAGTTATATATCTAAACTTATAAAATATATTAAAGGGTAAAGGCTCTTAGATATAAACCTTATAATAATATAATATCCTTATTATAACTTAAAGGGCCTTAAGAAAAGAACTTTTTATAAATTTTATTATAAGCTTACTACCTAGTAAATATAGAAATTCTATATATAATTCTATTCTTATAATTATTAATAGGTATATAAAGATAGTCTAATACCTTCTAACTAAAAGTACTTATACTACTATTAAATTAGCTAAGATCTTATTTAAGAATATAATATTATAATATAATTTATTAATAGGTATTATATTAGATAAGGGATCTTTATTTATAAGTACCTATTAATTAGAAGTCTACTATTATATAAAGATAAAGAGATAACTAAGTACTACCTTTTATTTATAAATAAATAGGTAGATTAAATACTAGAATTAAATATTAGAATATTACCTTAAAGTATTTTTAAATAAAGAATAAGATAATTAGATTATATTACTTTTAATAGCTAAGTTTATATATTATAATAGTATTTATATTATACTAGGTTATTTACTATTTTATATAATATATAGATATAATCTATATATAGAAGATAAAGTTAGGGATAACTTTTTAGAAGGAGGAGTACTTATAATTAAAGACCGTATAGAAAACCTTTTAAAAATAAGAGTTATACTAGTAGATTAATAGTAGACTATTTAAGTATAAGTTATAAAGTTTTATAATAAACTTTATATCTTAAAGTCTTATATAATAAGAGAACTAATAATATTAATTATAAAGAACTTAAAGTAGAAAAGATTAAATTAAAAGTTATTATATAAGTATACTAGTCCCTTTAAAGTAATAGAGGATACTAGGTTTACTACTTAAGTCTTTTAATAGTATAAAGAACTTATCTTATATTTTATATTTCCTTATTAAAATTATATTAAAGCTATCTTAATAAAGGTAGATAATTATTTATACCTTCTCTAAAACTTATTAATAGTAAAGAATATTATAAAGTAAAATAAATTCTAGATAGGATAAGAAGTAAAGGTATTTAATACTACTTAATTAAGTAGTCTAGTTATAAAGTAGAATATAATTAATAGATATCTGTTAAGGATATAAATATAAAAGACTTATAAAAGGAATATAATAATATATATATAATAAAGAGATATTATAAATAAAATACTTATACTTAATTATTATAATAAAACTATTTAAGTATAAAATTAAGTTATATAAGGTAAGTTATAAGTTATATTTATATAATAGAGATTTTAATAAAGAAGTATATAAGAAAAGAATTAATTAAGGGGAAAAATCTTTATAACCTAAGAAAAGAATCTTTATTTAAAGGTATAATATAAATATCTTATAAGGGGAGCATATTATAGTAGGTTATAACCTAAGAAAGATAAGCTATTAGATAAGATAGTATCCCTATTAAGGGGGAGTAGAGCGGGTATAAGAATAGGTATAATAGAGAGAGTATAAAGAGTATAAGGGGTATAAGGGAGGTAAGTAGTATAATAAGGGTAAGTAGAGGGCGTAGTACTAATAGTACTATTATTATAAAAAGGGTAGCTAGGGCTAGTAGGAGTAGGGGCGGGTAATATAATAATAATAAAGGTAGGAGCCTCCTCCTCCTTTATATCCTCCTCTATCTCCCTTATCTCTCCCTTATTATTATTATTATTATTATTATTATTATTATTATTATTATTATTATTATTATTATCCTCCTCCTAAGATATATTTAACTTATATAAAGATAGTATAATATTTAATATACTTACCTCCCCTAAATCCTTATTAACCTCTATTATAATAAGGGTAGTTAACCCCTCTTATAAAAGTATTAATATATATTATAAGAAGTATATAATAAAAGGACTTACCTACTACTTTATTATATCTAAGATACCTTTAAGGGTAATAGTCATATAATTACCTACCTTTACTTTAAGGTATAATAATTCTTTAAAGGTTTATAACTTATATAAAAGTATTTTACCGCGCTCCCCTAAGTAAATTACTACTTTTACCTTAGAGTTAAAGGTAGTAACACGTATTATAAAGGTAATATAATAAAGAGACTTTTTATATTAAAGTATAATAATAAGGCTATAAATAAGGAGGCTAGATATATAAATATAAAGGTTAAGGGGTACTTATAATATATTAATATATTATAAGTAAAATATAATAATATATTATAAGTAAAATATATTAAAATCCTATTATAAATTAATTTATACTTTTTATAAAGGTTATAATACCTCTAATAGGCCCTACCTATCTTATAATTATATAATAACCTAGGATTTAAACCTAAGTACTTAATATACTAAAGATAATAGGGCCTAGGGAGGGTTATAGCCCTAGTAGTATAATAGGATAGAGAGGTATAATAAGAGTATTTAACTATCTATTATAAAGTTAGCTAATATAAATACCTTTAAATATAAAGAGTATAAGAATAATTTAAAAGAAGTATAATATAATAGGATATTAATAAAGTCTTTAATTAATTAATATAATAGACTTATATAAAAAGGTAATTTATAAGTAATATACTTATAATATACTTAAAAATAACTAAAGTCTATTATAAGGTATTATTATATATAAAATAGTAAAGAATAACTAGTAGAGATTTACTTTAATTATTATTATAATTATTAACTATTTAATATATAATATAATATTAGTAATTAATCCTTTATATTATACTTATACTTTAATAGTAGTTATCTTATAAAGTATTAATAGTATTAATACTAAGTATATTAGCTTCTATTATTAATATATTAAGATATAACTTAAGGTAACTTATAATAGGTTAATATTAATAGTAGTAGTTATAAAAGAAGTTAGAAGTAAATAAATTATAACTTTATTATATACTATATTATATATATTAACTACGTAATTTAATAGTATAATATTACTACCTAACTTTTATAATTACTTATTTATATTATATATTTATAAAGTACTATAATAATAAACTTAATTAATAATTATATTTTACTACTAATATTATTATAATTATAAATATTATTATATATTAATACTATATAATATTAATAGCGCGTTACTATTATTATAATATTATTATTCTTAGAACTCTTTCCCTTATTCTCCCTACTAGGGTTTTAAAGGTTTTTAATAAGTCCTATTATAGATAGTAATAGTTAGTATTTAGGGATAAATACCCTTAAAGGGGAGGTAATTATTAGGATATCTTAATATATCTAGTTAATATAATATAGCTTACTAGTAATATCCTAGTAGTATTAGTTTAGCTTTTTATTATCCCGACGGATATCCTTTTATCTAGATATCTAAGAGGCTAGGTAGCTTCCTTAAGGGGTATTTAGATAGTCCTCCCTCTACCTCCTTAGAAGGTAGAGATTAGTTCTTTTATAACTATAAAGTTACTAGAGTATTAAGTCTACCTTTATAATACTACTTACTTACTAGTAGTTTATACTATCTATTCTAGCCCTTAGGAACTAGCCTTCTAGTCTAGTTCCTAATAAGTTTACTATTTTAATTATTAGTATTATTATTTAGTTAGGGTTTTTCTCTCCTTATTAACTCTAAGGCCTAGGTAAGAAATACCTAGTAGCTAACTAGTTTTATCCTTATAATACACTATAGTTTAAACTAGAAAATACCTGTAAAAATTCAAGATTTTTACGTCGGAAAATCACCCCTACTACCTAGCGTTTAGTAGGTAATGTAAATAGCGGGGAGTATATAAGATATATTAGTAGGTAGCCGGCCTGTATATATAATAGTATTAGCTATATTATATATATATACCTATTCTGATAGCATTCTATACCTGATAATAAGACGGATATTTCCTCCTATTCAGACCGATATTAGATACGTTAGTAGGTAAGGTAAATAGTAGGGAGTATATTAGACACGTTAGTAGGTAACGTAAATAGTAGGGTTTTTCAGGCCGATATCAGACATATTAGTAGGTAGATATTAGATACGTTAGTAGGTAACGTGAATAGTAGGATTTTTTAGGCTGATATTAGATATATTAGTAGGTAGATATTAGACACGTTAGTAGGTAACGTAAATAGTAGGGTTTTTAGCCTATAAATATAATAGTATTAGCTAATATAGTAATAGACTAATATAGATCATTCTAATAGTATTACCTACCTAGTAATAAGACGGATATTTCCCCCTATTTAGACTAATACTAGACACGTTAGTAGGTAAGGTAAATAGTAGGGAGTATATTAGATATATTAGTAGGTAGCCTATAAATATAATAGTACTAGCTATATTATATACATGTACCTATTCTAATAGCGTTCTATACCTAGTAATAAGATAGATATTTCCCCCTATTCAGGCTGATATTAGACACGTTAGTAGGTAACGTAAATAGTAGGATTTTTAGCTTATATATATAATAGTATTAGCTATATTATATATATATACCTATTCTAATAGTATTATATACCTAGTAATAAGATTAATATTTCCCCCTATTTAGACTGATATTAGACACGTTAGTAGGTAATATAAATAGTAGGGAGTAAATTAGATATATTAGTAGGTAGGTAGGTAGCTTATATATATAATAGTATTAGCTAATATACTAATAGACTAATATAAATCATTTTAATAGTATTATATACCTAGTAATAAGATAGATATCTAGCCCTATTTAGACTAATATCAGACACGTTAGTAGGTAACGTAAATAGTAGGGTTTTTAGCCTATAAATGCGATAGTATTAGCCTATAGACCTATATAGCGATATAGGTAATTCTAATAGTATTCTATACCTAGTAATAAGACGGATATTTCCCCCTATTTAAGCTAATAGCAGATATATTAGTAGGTAACGTAGTAGAATAAGTAATTTATAAACATTATTAGGATTTTTATTATTCGTAATCTATATTCTAGCCGTTAGCGTATAGAATTTAGTAGGTAAATCTACTTATTCTAATATATCTTTTAAACTATAATACTAATTTTCATTATTTTTAAGGTGTTAAGTAGGCTAAAATAAGCTATATAACTTAATTTAAGTAGAAAATATTAAGAAGCGTTAGTATAGATATAAGTAGAATATAAAGAAATATTAGAGTTTTAATATTCGCGCTAGTCCTAGAGGGGTAATTAAGGTACTTATAACTAATCGATAAGGTATAATAAGCTTAGGGTCCTAATTCCCGTATTTTCTATTATAGTAAGAAGATTAGATAAGAGGTATAGACTTACTACTATATTAGTAAACTAGGAAGCCGTATAGAATATTAGGATCTATACTACCCGTATTTTCCGTATTTTCTATACCCTATATAGGTTTATTAAACCTTTATATATAGCTAGAGTAGTTATTATATATTTAGTATATTTAAAGAACCCTTAACCTTTATAAATTATCTAGCTAGTACTCGCGTATAAGTTACTATATATATCTAGGTAAGAATATTAGGTAGTAAATCCTTCCTATTAATTTATCCTATTTTATTTTATTTAATTATATAATTAAATTATTTTATAAAGTATATATTTTATATAGTTATTATAGACTTATTATAATTAATATATATAGTATTAACTTATAATATATAAAGATATTTTAAAATAATCTTATTATATTATTATATTATATTATTATATTTCTATTTAATTTATTCCTACTTAACTTACTATTATTTATCTCCCTAGAAGAGTTTTATACGCGTATACTATCTCTATATTATTAGCTAATAATCTAACCTTCCTTATTAAGTAGATTACCTTTATTATTAATATTCTTATTTATAATTATATCCTCCTCTAATACCTTATAATTACTATCTATTAGATCTATTATAACTTTAACTAATTTATATATCTTAAGTTAAGTAGTTTTTATATCAGATATAACCTTTTTAAGTTCTAAGGAGTTATTTATAAGTTTAAGTAATATTATTTCTTTATCTTAGCTAATTTAATAAACTTATATAATACCTTATATTTTATTCCTTTATAACTACTTAGGATTAAAGATAGTAATAAATTTTATTATTATATATATATATTCTATAAATAGAAGTATATTAGACCTAATAAAGATTTATAAGATATTATTAAGATATAAACTCTTTTTATTATCTTTACCTTCCTAGAAGAGTTTAATAATTTTAATAACCTTATACTTAATTAGGCTTAAATAGATTAGGGTGATAGGTTTCTTTAATATATTACGGATTACTTATATATTAATTAACGCTTTAGTCTTAAGGTAATTATTAATATAAAGTAATAGCTTATTAGGAATATATACCTAGTAAATAATAAGGGCCAATATAAGCTCTATTATTAAGATAAGGAACTTTTTATTCTTTCCTTATATACTGTTTAAGGTAACCTTTAATATTAGTATCTTTAAGTAATTTAAAACCCTAGTAATCTAATATATTAACTACTTATAAGGTAAGCCTTATTATTCTAGTTTATATAGTTTCTTAGGTATAATTTTAAGCTACTTATTAGTTATTAGTTCCCCTAATATAAAAGCTAGCTTCTTAGTCTCTTCTTAGAATAATAATTTAAGGAATAATAATATAATCCTAGTATAATACGCGGCTATTAATTATATTTTTACTTTTACTACTAATATAATAACCTTCTTATACTATTTATAAAGTTTAACTTAGTTTAGATATATCTACTTAACTTCTTTAATTACCCCTTTAAACCCCTAGTCTAATATATCCTTATATTATTTTAAGTATATTAGGTAGTATTTATAATAGTAGTTAGGTTAGAGGTCTATTAATAGATACCCTAAAAACTTTAAATTACTAGTATAATATAGTTATAATATTTAGATAATAATAGTTATTATATCCTTATACTTATAATACGCCTCTATTATTATATTTCTAGCCTTATATTACTTAATATAGATATTATAAGTCTTACTAAGTTTATTAAGCTCTAACTTTATATAGTATTATAAGTTTTAATAATAGTTATTTATTTAAGGGTAGTTTAATATTATAAGATATAGCGCCTACCTTATATTACTATCCTAGAGCGTACCTACCTAGCCTATTATATATATAGGTAATACTTTAAATAGAGTTCTAGTAAGGAAGAGCTTCTAAGGTATCTAACCCTTTATAATTATATTAAGTACCTAAACTCTACTAATTATCCTAATATACTTATTAGATTTAGTATATACTTTATTAAGTATAATATAGCCCTATCCTATTACCTACTATTATTATTAAGGCGTAATATAAAGCTACCTACCTAACTTTAAGACCTCTAGAGTATAATTTAATAGCTTCTTCTTTACCTATTTATTATATAATATTATAGTAGTAAAGTAAATTATATATAACTTATTATTTAAGTTATTAAAGTAGGAGATACCTCTAGAGGATATTATAAATTAATAGTCCTCTTTATTTAATTTTAGTATATATACTTTTAATTTAGTATTATTATATATATATTATAAAGTCTACTTATACTTCTAGGCCTTTATATTTAAGAAATATTTTATCTATTCTAATTAATAAGATAGTAAAGCTAGAGGTATAAGTATAAGGATTAAGTTATAACTTAGCTTTAACTTTTAAGATATTCTAGTATTAATATATATATATTAAATACTAAAGGGGTTATTAAATAGGTATTTAATATTAAGTAGTTAAGGGTTCTTTAATATTCCTTTTAAGAGGTATAAGTTATATCTCCCTTTAGTCCTAGCTTTTTTAATACTATTAATAATTAATATAAAGGTCTAGTTTAAGATAATTACCCTAATAGCCTTAATAGTTTATAACCCTTATTAACCAATAGTCTTAAGTAGAGTACTTTAATTTATTACCTTCCTAAGTCCTATTATATTTATAAGGTATCTACTATTCTAGAATACCTCTATCTTAAAGTAGATAAATACCCTAAATATCTAAAATAGCTTAAGATCTAATAGTAACTTAAGTAACTTAATAGTCTTATTAGGTTAATAATATATATTAGGATTAAAGTAAAATAGATAAGTATAATCCTCCTACCTCTTATCCTATTAATAAAGCTATTTAATTATTATAATTAGATAGTTATTAGCTAATTTTATTATTATATCTTCCTCTCCTTCTTTTATAATATCTATTATCTTATATAATTTTATATCCTTAATATCTAGCTTTATAGTAGGATTAATATTTATACCTTACTTAGTAATTTTTTATATATATACTACCTTAATATTATTAAATCCCTACCTTAGTATAACTTATAACTCCCGTCTATTTAATACTCTAGCGCTTTCTAATAATTACTAGTTATCTACTACGACTTAGCCTTTAGATTTAGATTCTTATATTAAATTAATTACTTTATTTAATTTAATAGTAGGTAGAGAATTATTCTTCTCTAGTAAGGTACTAGGCTAAGTATAGACTTTAGCCTTTTTAATTAGTCTATTAAATAGTATTATAATATTAGGAGTATTTACTTTAGCCTTTTTAATTAATTTAGTAGATATAACTATATTATTAGCTAGAGTATAGGCTTTAGCTAGTTTAATAGATATAACTAGGTTATTAACCGGATTATAGGCTTTAACTAATTTAGTAGATATAACTAAGTTATTAGCCGGATTATAGGCTTTAACTAATTTAGTAAATATAACTAGGCTATTAGCTAGAGTATAAGCTTTAGCTAGTTTAATAGATATAATTATATTATTAGCTAGAGTATAGGCTTTAACTTCTTTAATTAATTTAATAGATATAACTAGGTTATTAGCTAGAGTATAAGCTTTAACTTCTTTAATTAGTTTAGTAGATATAATTATATTATTAGCTAGAGTATAGGCTTTAACTAGTTTAATAGATATAACTAGGTTATTAATTAGAGTATAAGCTTTAACTTCTTTAGTTAGTTTAGTAGATATAACTATATTATTAGCTAGAGTATAGGCTTTAACTAGTTTAGTAGATATAATTAGGTTATTAACTAGAGTATAGGCTTTAACTTCTTAAATTAGTTTAATAAGGGTAATTAGGTTAGAAGATTTATATAATAAGAGGATAGCTAATAACCCTATCTATATTAGATAAATACTTCTATCCTTTACTAGTATTTTATTAGGTACCTCCCCCTTTTAATCTAGCTCTATCTCTTAGTTATAATCTATTAATATTATAGTATTTAATATTATATTATCTTTATCTTTATTATATAGCTTAATACTCTTATTCTTAGATAATTAACTAAAGTATAATTAACTTATAATAATAGTTTTTAATTACTTTTAAGTAGGTAATATATTATATCCTATTTAAATCCCTAATATTTAATTAGCTATTATTATAGTCTTTACTATATCTTTAACCTATTATAATTATATCCTTTTATTATACTTTATCTCTATTTTATACCTCTTAATATTAGGCTAAGGATATCCTATTTAAATTTAGGCCCTAGTTATAATAGTAGATATTAATTATATAATATTTATTATTATAATAGATAGAGAAGGTAGTTACTTACCTAAAGTCTCTAATAGAGTAATTAATAGAATAGAGGCCTACTAAGTAGAATTATCCTATCCTATTATAAACTTAAATATAAGGTTAGTACCTATACTATTTATAACCTCCCTTATAACCTTATAAAGTTAGTAATTATTAGTTAATTTAGTTAGAAACTAAGCTCCTTTATACTTGAATTATAATATTACTTTTAAAGGCTTTAACTCTAGGTCTTTATTATAATACTAAATAAATTAGTCTAAGGTTAAGTATATTAGTAGGCTTCTTATATCTAATAAAGAGTTAGGTAACTAGATAATATCTAATAGGAGAAGCCTAGTAATTTTCCTATTATATATTACCTTTAAATTAATATCCCTTATATTTTAATCTAGCGCGGCCTCTTATTTTTTTTATTACTTTAAGGCTAGTAATACTACCGTATTATCTTCTATTATTAAGTAGTTTAATCTTATATCTTAGAGGGGTAATAGTTATTATTTCTTATATTCTTCCTTTTTATTCTTAATTCTTTTTATAGTCTTATAATCCTATTATCTAATATTTAAGTAAACCTATTATACTACTATAGAGAGTATAATAAATTTACTATTTTTATTTAAACTACCTAGTAGGTATAACTTATTATACTTATACTTTTAGCCTAGTTTTATAATAAAATTATACTCCTTTACCTAGGCGTTAAGGCCTTTAAAGTCTTTAATACCTACCTTTTTATACTATTTTTTAATATCCTTTTTTACTAGCTTCTAATCCGCGTCTATTATAATAGTCTTATTATATACTTTAGTTATATTTATATAAGGAGGGTCCTCTATCTTATTATAAGACTTATTATATTTTATTAGTAGTATTATATTATTAAATTTAAATAGGTAATATAGATCTTATCCCTTATTATTAAGGTAATATTTTCTTTAACTTAATAGTAATTATAGCTTATATAAAGGTAGTGATTCTAAATATAAATTCTATTTATAATTAGTTAATAATACTTATTATAAATAAGGTTTATTAGTAGGGCTATATACCTTTACTTACCTTATTAAGTCTAACCTTACTAGTTTAGACTAATAGCTACTATACTTAGTATATATAAATAATTATTATTATAATAAATAATTATCTATATATTATTATAAGGAGCTACTACTTAATATATCCTAAGTCTAATTTATAGGAATATTTCTTATAGTTAATAAAGTATATAAAGGTAATAAGATAAAAACTTATTTAAGTAAAGATAATAAGATAAAAACTTATTTAAATATTAAGCAAAGTAGAATATAATATATTACTTTTTATAACTAAATATACCTTAGTAATTACTTAGGCTACTTACCTTAATTTAAATAGGGGTATATATTTCTTTTTAAGTAAATAGCTTATACTAGGTAAGGGTAGGTAATATAATAGTTAGTCTATAAGTTATACTTACTCCTATAAAAGGGGGCTTAGAAAAAGGATTTAATTTAGTATATAATCTACTAACTCGTAATTAAAGCTTATTATATAAAATACTAACTTATAACCTAGTCTTATATAGCCGCGTACTTATTAATTTATTAAATTATACTAGGTTTATTTAACCTACTCTACCGCTTATAATTAATTTTAATATCCTCTAGGCCCCTACTACCTATTAGTAGGTACTTTAGCTAGAGTTAAGTTATTAATACTAGTAGCTACGTTTTTATTGTATCCCTCTCCCTTTACTAGTTTAGTTAGGATTATATTATTAGCCCTAGCCTTACCCTAGTCCCCTACCTCTTCTTATTTACTTATATTTAAATCTACTCCTTTATTATCTAACTTTATATTATAGTTATATATACTAAGATTTAGTAATAGTAGTTTAGTATTATATATAATATAGTTACCTACTCTAATTAAATATTAAAGTATTTTATATTAGGCTTATATATAAGGCTAATTACTTATTTAAATTCCTATATAATTTATAATAATTACTAAGACGTCGCCTATATAAGAGACCCTAGAAAGGAGGTAGGAAGGGAGGGCTATAAAGCCTAGTATATATAATACTACTATATAAAGGATTATTATAGACTTCTTATCTCCTTAATAGCTATTAATAGTTATAGACTTTATATTATATAATCTATCCTCTAGTTTTAATATTTATTTAATAAGGTTAACTTATATAAGGTACCTTATAAGGATAATAATATTCTTACTTTTAATTCCTTATCTAATATAATATTAATAGAGCTTTATAATAACTTATAACTTATATTTATTTTAACTAGATTAGGAGAATCCTATCTTAATTACTTTATTATTAGTCTTAATTTATATAAGTATAATATTCTAATTAAATATATCCTAATATAATTATATAGCTTTACTATAATTAGGGTAGTTTATTAGATCTATTATAGAGATAATAGAACCCTTATATTAGATTTTTAAAATAATATTACTAATAACTAGAATATTTTAGTATTACTTAGTAAGTTTATATTCAAGGTAACCTAAGGTTATTTAGCGCTTATATATACTCTTATTTATTAGTTAAGTAAATAGATTATATTATATATCCTATTTCTAGGGTAGTAGCTATTAATTATTACTAAAAAGATATATACTATTCTTATATTCTACTAGGGTAATAAAAAGATCCCTATTCTCTACCTTACTAGCTTCTTAAATAATTATATAGTCTCCTTTAAAGGAAGTTTTAATAATTATATAGCCTATATTTATAAGGGTTATAATAAGTATAGTAATATTATTCTAAAGAATATCCTTAGATAGTAAATATTTAAATAATCTAAATACCTTATACTCTTCCTTTATTTTAAAGGTGATATTAAGTAAAGCCTAGAGGAATATCTTATAAAAATATATATAAAGCCTCTTATATTAGGATATACTATTAGCTTTACTTAGTTTATAATTAGTTATCTCTTATACTACCTTTTATAGCTTTATAACTACTAGAGTATTTATATTATTCTACTTAGGTCTAACCTTATATTTATAATTTTTATTATTATCTTTAAAAGGTATAACTTATATAGATTTATAATCTTAGGTAGTTTTATTCTTATTTAGTATTATCTAAATATTCTTATTTTCTAGTCTATTAATATTAATAGTATTAGGGTCTAGTATAGTATTAGAGTCTAGTATAACGTTAGGGTCTAGTATAGCGTTAGGGTCTAGTATAATATTAGGGTCTAGTATAGTATTAGGGTTTAGTATAGTATTAGGCTCTAGTATAGTATTAGGGTTTAGTTTAGTATTAGTATTTAGTACTTTACTAGTATTAGTAATATTCTATATTAGAGTTAGATTAGCGCTTAGCTTAGGCTAATTAATAACGCCTATAACTTAGAGTAGTAGTATACTAAAACTTATATTATAAAGTTAATATTAGTAATCTAAGACGCTATATAAGCGCTTATAAGATTTCTTAATAATATCTATTATAAGTACGTTATAGATAGAAATAGGGATTAAAGAGATAGAGTCCTATTATAAGTTATTAATATTATAAGTTATATTACGCTAGCTATCTACTTAAATAACTACTTATTCTATTATAAGTAAATAAAAGCGGACTATATTCTTATTAATAATTATAGTTCTAGCCTCTTTAAGCTAAGTAAGCTTAGTATTTAGTTTTATAATAAAAGAGTCTATTACTCTATTTATAAGGCTTAATACCTTTACCTCTTTACTAGCTAATATAAGTAGTAATATAATAATTATATTAACTTTTATTTTTCCTATTCCCTATAATCCCTTAATAAGTCTAAGGTTATTAGGTAAGTATACTAAATACTTTAATATACCTATCTAGGAATAATCTAGCTTAATACCCTAGGTTATAAGCTTCTCCTTATAATAATATCTTATTTAAGGATAAGTTATTATTATCTAGGGTTATAAACGTACTTTCTATCCCCTTTATATATAGGATTTAGGGTCTTAATAGCCGCTAACTAGAACTTATATAGTATATTAGATAGGACTAGTCTAATATTAATTATAATTACTTATTTATAGAAATAGTAGTATTAAATCGCGGCTAATAGTATCTTAGTAGTATTTATTAGATTAAAGACTAACCCTAATTATAAGTTACTCTAGACCCCTTTATTAATAGGATAATAAAGTATAATAGTATAATTAATAAAACTAGTAAAAGGAAATAGCTTTAAGAGAATATATACTAACTATTCCTTATCTTTAAATTTAATAAGGAAGGAGTCTTTAGCTAAGAATTAATATTTAAACTTAGAAGGTAATTAGAGAAGGCCTATATAAATATAATTACTCCTAGGTATAACTTTTAAGATATATAATTAATATTCCTAGTTTTAATATTTTATAATATCTTAATATTATTTTCTTTTTAGTAGATAATTAATATACCTTTTATAGTTTAATACTTATTATTATTTATATATATATAGGATATTAATATTTAAATAGGCGGATAGTTTATATATAATATAGTCTAACCCTTTTAGACTTTATATTTTATATTAGCTAGTCTATTAAACTAGTAAGTATAAGGTAGAAAGGCTTTCTTAAGTATAAATACCCTTATAATTCTATTATAAGATATAAAATATAAATTAGGCTTTAAAGTAATAAATAACGCGGTTAGCTTAACTATTATATTATTAAACATATTAAATATCTTAAGTAGTTAGTCTTAAATATATTAATAACTACCTAGAGTTCTAGCTTCTTAGAGGATTCCTTTAGTATATACCTTTATAAGGTAGAATATTAGGGATAGGAAACCTAACCTACCCTTTTAATAATAGGTAATTACTTCTTAATTATATGTTATAATATAGAAGTCTTTAAATACTTTCTTAATATAGTTTCTATTTATATTAACTATTATAAATCCTATATAATTTATAAGATATATATAAATAACTAGCTAGTCTAAGATATTATACGTAGTATTAAGTTAGATTACCTAAGTATAAAGCAATTCCTTTATACGCTTATATTTTAGAGTAGGTATATCCTTATTTATTAAAGCCTTATTGTAATCTTTATACTTAATAACTAATTTTTATATATAATTATAAAGATCCTAGATATTACCTAATTACTATTATCTTTAAATTAATTAATAGGGGACTTCTAGCCTAGAAAGAGGAGCTTTACTTTATATATAAGTAACTTTTTAGTTTTTATTATAGCCTTATTACCTATTATATCTTTAATAGGCTTATAAACGCCCTTAGAGTAGTTATCCTTATAATACTAGTAAGTATTAAGATTTATATAAACCTTACTACTAGTTAAACCTAGGTCCTTATCTTATATATAAGCGGCTATAATATTTCTATAAGAAGGTATCTTAGGTCTAGAGTAAAAGCCTATAAGAATATTAAATAAGGTATATTATATAAATAAGGGTAAACTTATAAATAAAGTAAGTTTACCTACTACTATTTATAACTTAAAACCTAGTATTATCTTAATATTAGAATAATTAGTAGTAGATTCCCTAAGGTTAAATATTTAAAGTAAGAGCTTTATAATAAGGTTATAAGTCTATTTATTAGTAAATAATATTATTTTATAATAAGGAGTATTTATATATATAAATTATAAATACTTACTTACTACTACTCTAGTCCTTAAAGGTTAAGGAGAAATAATAAGTAATATATTATTAATAAGAGGTTAGTATTATATAAGTTAATTCTAAGTAATATTTATATAACCGCGTTATATACTAGTTAAGTAAAGTAAAATAATAAGACTATTTATTATTAATATATCTTATTTTATTAAGGCTTTTATTACTAAGTTCTAAATAATAGTAAGTTTACTTAAGGATATTTTAAAGGTATAAAGGCTATGTTTTATTATTAGGTTTAAGTATTAATATTAGATAAGCTCTTACTAGGTAAGGGTAGGTAATTTATAAAAATTATAATATAGAGGATAGATTATTAAGTTTCTATAAGTAGTAATTAGTTTATAATCCCTAATATAAGTAAATATAGAGTAGATACTAGTTATATTAATATAATATTAGAAGTAAAGTATTAATAATATTAAACTAGTACTTATTTAATCTATTATATTTAAAGGCCTTAAATAGTTTTATTTTTATAATCTTTTATTAATTAGTCTTTCTTTATATATATTATAGAATAGGTATAAGTATATAAATAGAATAACTATATTTACCTAGCTATTATATATTAAGGCTATACTTCTAGAAATATTTAATTAGAATAAGTTTAATAAACCTTACCCTAATATAACTTAAGCCTAAGTTTAAGCTTTAATAGTAATTATTATATATATAATTAATTAACTTCTACTACTAGGATAATAGATATATAAATCTCTTTTAAAGTTTACTATTTATATTACTATTATTAGAGGCTTTTAAGTTTTCTAGGGGTTTATAATAAGTATAATAGTAGTAGGTCTAGTAAGAGATAGATAATAATAACTACTTAAATATATTATATAATTAATTAATAAAAGAACGCGCTTTATAATAATAGAACTATTAAAGTATTTAACTTATTACTAGTTATAATATATTTCTAGAAATTAGGAAGTATAGCCTAGTACTTATATTCTATTATATACTTTTAAGAGATACCTACTCCCTAATTAAAAATTATACTATACTAATATATCTATTATATAATAACTATAGTAGTACTAGATATTATATTTATATAAAGTACTAAACCTATTTAAGTAGATATAAGGCTATAAATTTATTAGTATATCTATCCTATTATAGCCCTATTTATATAATAGACTTAAAACCTAATAATTATACTTATTATAATATAATTTATTATTAATATTAATAGATTTCTTATCTTCCTTAATATTATACTTATAAATTCCTATTATTATATAATTATAAAGTAAGCCTTAAAAGTTAAACTACTTACTAGGAATATAAGAGAGGCTAATATAAAGCGTTAGGATACTAGTATATAGATAAGAGGTAATAAATAAGAGCTAGTAATACTCTTAAATATTAAAGATAAAATATATAGCCCTTCTACTACCTATTATATACTACTACTTAATTAGATTACCTTTATATATATATACCCCCTACCTATATTAATACTATTATATATACTATCCTTAGCTTAAAGTATATAGATTTATTATTATCTATTTTAAGTTAAGGAGTAAAGGAGCTTATTTAAGCTATCTAAGTATTATATTATCTAGGTATAAAAGATTTAGATCTACTATTCCTAAAGATAGTTATAATTAGTAATTAAAGTATAAGGAAAATTTCTCTTATTAAGGGAATAAGTAAAATTAAAGGTTTAAGAAGTATAGGTATATATACTTAATACCTATTAGAGATTAATTTAATAAAGGATATTAATTTAGAAGGCTAATAGTATTATAAAGTCTTCCTTTATAATAAGTATATCTATTAAAGTAGCTTAAAAGAGTATATAATAAATACTTAGCCTTTAAGTCCTTAAGTAGACTTAGATAATAAGGATTATCCTTTTATATATATTACCTTAAAGGATAATATAATAGATACCCTAGAGTATACTTAACTAATAATATTTAATTTAAATAGCTCTTATAAAAAGTATAAGCTAGGAAACCCTTTATTAAATTATATATATTAGGTTTAATTTTTACTTAATATTATCTATCTTAATATCTTTAATCCTAGCCTCTTAAACTTATCCTTCTTTAATCTACTAGGTATTATTAGTTTATTTAAAGTCTTAAATAAAGCCTATCTTATAAATCTTATCTAGAACCTAATTAAAGAGTATATTAAAGCTCTAGATTATATTAATCTTTTTATACTTATTATAACTTATAATATAACTAATTCTAATACCTTTAATTTAATCTAAGAAATAAAGGTAGAACCTAGGACTATAAGCTATTTAATTAAATCTAATTAGATAGTAAGAGATAATATACTTAATTAATAAGCTATAATAGGTAAGAGTTTATAAAATAGAGAATAATAACTTTCTCTATTAGGGGCTAATATAAAATCTTCTAGGCTTAAAGTATTAAGATATACTTAAATTATAAATTTAAATTAATATTAATTTATACTAATTATAATATATATAATCTTAAGGTTTTATAAGGAGGATTAGAAAGTAATTTTTAAATAATAAATATCTTTAGTTTTATAAATAATAGAAGTTCCTTATTATAATACCTTACTATTAATAGTTAATTTTTAATATTTCTTTAAACTTTTAAAGGTTTCTTTATTATAGATATTAAGTAGTAGTAATATAATAGTAGTAGTAATATATATATAAGTAATAGGTAAGTAATAGTAATAGTAATAGTAATAGTAATAGTAATAGTAATAGTAATAGTAATAGTAATAGTAATAGTAATAGTAATAGTAATAGTAATAGTAATAGTAATAGTAATAGTAATAGTAATAGTAATAGTAATA